>Ga0208905_1000183_pt1 | contig 31205 bp, 12 predicted proteins | sample AntAceMetag02UKS_FD_184776 | JGI IMG/M metagenome (GOLD analysis project Ga0208905, IMG submission 184776) | Saline lake microbial communities from Ace Lake, Antarctica - Antarctic Ace Lake Metagenome 02UKS (SPAdes) (version 2) | ecosystem: Environmental > Aquatic > Non-marine Saline and... | reverse complement strand
CCGGAACAAACCGCAACACCAACGGCCACACCAACACCGGAACAAACCGCAACACCAACGGCCACACCAACACCGGAACAAACTGCAACACCAACGGCCACACCAACACCGGAACAAACCGTAACACCAACAGCTGAGCCAACACCGGAACAAACCGCAACACCAACGGTCCAACTAACACCGATTGTTGTATTTGCAGCGGAAGCAGATCCGGAACCACAAACAAATACGACCACCTGGTTTGTTGACAACAGCGCTCCGGCGGGCGGAAACGGATCCGAATCAGCCCCGTTCCAGCAGATCCAGACAGCACTTGATACCTGTAAGCTGAACACCACAAACATCATTATGGTCGCCTACGCCGGTGGAAATCCATACAATAACATCACTATCACCATACCAGACGTCCATATCCGGCCAGTCATAAACAAAACAACCGACTTCCCCGTCATCACAAGTCCCGATACAAACGGTGTGGTCATTCGTGCCGACAATGTCACCCTGTGCCGCCTTGCCATCACCGGTTGTAACGCCTCATTTGAGGACGGTTTCCTAGGCGCAGTCGGTGGAGGTATTCTTGCATACGAATGTAAAAACACCACCATAAAACGCTGCAACATAATCGACAACCATGCATTCACCGGCGGAGGCATCGCCTTTGTCAGAGCGGAGGGTTCTGTCAGAGGACCGGTTATCACAGGCAACACCGCTGACAACGGCGGGGGCATCTCTATATATGATGCAGATTTCTCCCTGTACAACGCCACCACCAGAGAAAACAGTGCTCTCAACGGTGGAGGACTCATGTCAGGCGAAAGTAAATTCAATATTCATAACAGTAATTTTTCTGAAAACAATGCCTCAAACGGCGGAGGTATCTATCTTCTGAGCACCACCAAAGGAAATATCTTCTATTCTGTTGTCTACGACAATTACGCAGACAATTCCGGTGGTGGCATCTATACCATGATGAGCAAAATAGCAATTCACGAGACCAACATCCTCAAAAACAGCGCAAAATACGGTGGCGGTATATACTCTGCCACTTCCACGTCTAGTTTCTATTACTCAGAGTTCAACAACAACAGCGCGAAATGCGGTGGTGGTTACGAAGGATATCACGCATACACCGACTTCCACAACTGTGACTTCACCAACAATACCGCAGAAAATGGTGCAGGAATCGCAATTCTCAATGGAGAAGCCGGGATCTATAAAACCACCGTCTCACTCAACCGGATAGATAACTATACTGAAACCGAACCGGTGACCCGGGCAACCGTTTCCAACACACTTCTATCCAACATTACAGAAGAACTGAATATCACGGTAGACCGGACACCTGCAATAGGTATCGGCATCCTGGTCAGAAACACCGACGAGCTCATCATATGTAACTCAATCATCGAACAAAACAGCCCGGCAACAAACGACACATTCTTCGTCATCGGCGGCGGGATTGCCATTGTAGAATCAGAGGGCACCATCAGCAGTACAACTGTCATCAGAGGAAACGATGCACATATCGGTGCAGGTATCTGTGCCTTCAAATCGAACCTCACACTCACCGATACCTCCTTCAGGAGAAACGAAGCACAGATCGCCGGTGGTGGTATCACTGCTCTTATGGGCACAACCAGCGTCACAGAAACTACCATCATAAATAACAGTGCCGGGATCAGTGGCGGAGGTATCTGCCACCTCATCGGGAATGCCACCATCACAGACAGTACGATATCCAGAAACAATGCTCTCCTCTATGGTGGCGGTATCCAGACCATCATTGGAACAACAGAAATTCAGGGGAACACAATCAGAGAAAATAACGCCGGGTTGGGTGGTGGTGGTATCTGCCAGCTAACCGGAATCAACACGATAACAGGTAACATCATCAGCAGTAACACCGCCGGGAACGGAACCGGTCTCTTTACCGGAGGAGCAGGAATACTTACCGCCGGTCTGGACATCGAATCTGACGATTTCAGCCTGATCTCCGCACTCCTCGAAAACCAGCAGGAAAACTTCTCAGCACTTCTGAATAATGCTGTCTCCGATAGAGAGATCTCCCCGGAAACCACTGAAAGAATGCAGGCCACTCTGGAAGAATACATCTCCTCCGGAACAGACAACCAGACACCCAATCTTCTGACAAACATTACTTCAGAACTGAATGCAGACATAGAAAATACCCTGATACGAATCTCCGATAATAAGATACAACAAAACACCGCAAAGGGCAGCGGCGGTGGTTTCAAAATTATTGGAGCCAGTGCACTTGTAGACAACAACACTATCAGAAGCAACAGTGCAAGCGGTGCCGGTGGGGGCATCGGAGGAATTTCCTCAACAATTTTACTTAAATCCAATACATTCCGCAACAACAAAGGAGCTCTGGGTGGAGGTGTCAGCAGCATCCTTTCAACCCTTTTAACAGAGAATACGCAATTTAAAGAGAACAACGGTACGCTCTACGGTGGTGGTGTCAGTTCCATCGGCGGTGCCTTCTTTGCTTTAAACAATAATTTCACCGATAATAACGCCGGAATTGGCGGAGGAGGTCTCAACTCCGTATCCAATTCTTTCATTACCAGCCTCTGTAATTTCTCCGGGAATACAGCACAGGACGGTGGTGGCATCAACCTCGCAGAAATGTCTCTGTCTGAAGAGACACTGCTCAGTCTTCACAATTCTCTTGGCGTCATTCAGAACGCTGAAGAAGACGGACCATCCCTGCTGCCCTCTCCGGAAGGAGATAATAGTCCGACAGTTGTTGGATCCGCGAATTTATTGATTAAAATAATGATAGATACAACACTGGATAACAACTCGGCCTCCTATGGTGGAGGTATCAAAATCACAGACACAGAAAACATCTACATTATAGGGTTCAGTATTACCAACAATACGGCGACCACCGCCGGTGGCGGCATGTACGTTAGCGACTCAAACAGAACGTCTATTGCGTACAACATCATCGCCGGAAATACAGCACCCACAGGTGCCGGTGCCGGATGTTATCTTAAGGATTCATACACGTTGAATCTGTATGACAACATCTTCAGAAATACTGAAAATCTCATCGCCGTATCTGATAATTCCACTGCAGAAGACTGGGATCTCAGGATGAACGCATCGTATCGTCTGGGAGAGCCCATCAATGGTGGTCCGTATAATGGCGGCAATGTATGGACAAATCCGGAAGGTACCGGGTTCTCAGTAACCCAGAATGACACAAACTTCGATGGTATCTGTGATGACAGTTATACCATAACCGACACCGACGGCAGCACGGTAGGCGTTGATCATCTGCCACTCTACTACAACCTCTCACGAGGCACAATCCGGGCAGGAACCAGACCAAGAGGGGCAGATGTCCTCATCGATGGTCAGTCCTACAACCGCACCACATGGTCCGGATATTATCTCCCGCCAGCTGAATACGCGGTCAAAATGACACTCGCCGGATACTTTAACAGTCCGGTGTTCACAACGCCCGTCACCACCGGATATGATACAGATATTTACTACACCTTCAGTGATACGCCGACTTTCCGGCACACCGATACCGGTCCTTCCCCGCTTACCTTTGTGGCAAATGCCACAAAAACCGCAACTGACGTTTCAGCCTGGACATGGTATATCACACAACCAGACGGTTCTGTTACTGAACTGACCGGCAGAAATATTTCAGCAATTCTGAGAACAACCGGTGCCTATACCATCACGCTCAATGCAACCTGGGCAGATAAGACCACCCGGTCTGAAACTCAGACGGTCTCAGTTTTAGACACACCACCTGCCCCGAAAGCCTCAGAAAAAACGTCAGCGGCGATCAACGGAACGAGTGTAGAACTGACACCCGAAGGAACCCAGACCATTCATATTAATGAAAGTTCCGCCGGCAATGTGACGACAACCGGAACCGACATTCTGGTGAAGAAAAACGACGGAACGACCGTTCATATTGTCACAAACGGCACAAACACAACCGCCGGAAACGTCTCCGGAACCGTCCGGTCCGTGACCGTAACGCCCCCGGTTCTCAACGCGACTATCAGTGATACCGTCGGGAACGCCTCAGTCGGCCTTGCCATGACGATGGACACCTACGATGAGGACGCCACCATTACCACCGAGATTGCGGCCGGATGTGCTGCTGACGCGAAAAATGCCTTTAGTCTCGCCTGTCCGAACCTGAATCAGGTGGCTTACACAGTCTACTTCACCAAATCCGGGTTTGACAACGAATCGGCCATCAGTGGAGCGGTGCTCAACTTCTCGGTGAATACCTCATGGGTAGATTCCATGGGCGGACCAGGCAGGATTACCATTATCCGGTGGAAGGATGACGGCAACAGCACACAGATCATCCCGACGTATCTTGGCATTTCAGGCGGAGAATCCCTTTTCCAGGCCATCACAGACGGATTTTCGGTTTATGGTGTGGCATCAGTCTCTGCTTCACCGGGCACTGATGACGATGGTAAACGTAATACAGCCATCGTTGTAACGGCATCAGATCTTAAAACAGGAGAACCAACCGTTTTTTCATTTGACAATGAGACATTCCGGAACATCACGCTGGTACCGGCTAAAAATATCCCGGATGTGCTGGTAACAATGACATCAAAATCTGGCCTGACAACCGGAATGAATGTTCCGGAAAACGCCACCATAGCAAGCTATGCACACACAACAATCTGCCAGGCCAGCCCTTCAGACTTCTCTTCCGTAACATATAGCGCCAGGCTGAGCATGAAATGGCTGACTAAGGAAGAACTCATTCCGGTTGTCTGGTTTTATAATACCACCGACACAACGTGGCATCAGCTTGAAAGGGTGAATACTTCCATAGGAACAGAGTATTTCGACCTTGATGTTACCGCTGAAATGCCCGGATTTGGTTGGTTTGCTATTGGCGGCGTGCCCGGGGAAATCGCCGAAGAAGAGCCGTATCCAGCATCCGGCCCTGATGAGCCGTCACCTGTCTCTCCAGAGGAAGTGATCTCTTCCGAAGTGACAGCACCGACGCCAGTTACTACTTCACCGGCACCATCCCCAACAGCAACGAAAAAAGCCACCCCGGTTCCCGGCATCATAGTTGCCGGTGGTATTGGCCTTGCTGCGGCGTTTGTCTGTTGCCGGAAGAAGGAGTAAGACAGCTTTAAAGCAGACACCTGAAAAAAACAGAACAGATGAACATCAGAAAGAAAAATAACCCCTTTTTTTGCTATGTTTTAACCGTGATTCGTGCCTGTTATGCTATCCGGCCGGCACTGTGGCTGTATAATGAAACAGCAGAAGAGTGGATCATGTATTCAGCCCGGATAACCGGCAAAGACGCCTATGCTCTTACATCTGAGGCAACCTGTCCGGGTGTCGGATGGATTGCCCTTGGAGGTGTGCCGGGTGAAATCATTGTCAGTGAGACGGAAGAGCTTCTCATTACTTCTGAAGATTCGGGGGCAGAACCGATCTCTGCTCAGCCGGATGAACCGACCCCGGTGCCTGAAGAAACGGCAACGCCCTTTGGTATAGCCGGGTTGCTTGCCGGGTTTGGAGCTGCGGTGTATCTGCGGCGGAAAATCTGAGATAGTCAGGGATTCATTCTCTGACCTTCTGACCTTTTTTTGTATTTTTGCCTGTTCTCCAGGCAATGAATGTTTAGCCAGGAGTTACCCCTAAATTTGTGGCAAATGAACAATTTTATCCTCTGTCACAACATTTATCTGTTTATTTAATTATCTTCTGGGGTAATTTCATTGGCAATTGTTCCCGAAACACAGTCTAAAACGATTGTGGCCCACTTTTGCCTGTCCACCTGGGGGTGGGTGTTCTGAAAATACAAACTGGTCTATTAATAGCACTGATTCTCTGTGGTCTGTGCATCACTGTTTCCACAGTTTCAGCAGATCTTTCTGATGCTGAAAATAATGATACGGTTCCTGTACTGGAAACCGGGTCTGTTTCTGAGTCCGGCGACTGGGGAGTGAACGGTTCCCTTTCTGCACTACCGAAAGAATACACAAAGTTATGGAAGATGTAATTATTATGTCCGAAAAAAAATTGTTTTTGGTTGTATTGCTGTCTGTAATATTGCTGGTCTCTGCTGTTCCGGCATCTGCGTCAGGTGAGGAATCTGAGTTCGTCACGTGGGGATCTATGGTGACGGATGATGGGAAGGTTCATTGTCCACAGGGAGTTGCAATAGACGCTTCCGGCAACGTCTACGTTGCTGATACTAATAATGACCGCATCCAGAAGTTCGCCTCTGACGGTACGTTTATCATGAAGTGGGGAGAAGATGGGTCAGGCGACGGTGAGTTTTATTCTCCATCCGGTGTTGCCGTTGACAATTCAGGCAATGTCTACGTTGCTGACTCTGGGAATCACCGTATCCAGAAGTTCGCCTCTGACGGTACGTTTATCACGAAGTGGGGGTCACAGGGTTCTGGCGACGGGGAGTTTAATTATTCACGAGATATTGCTGTTGACAGTTCTGGCAATGTGTATGTTGCTGACACAGAGAATTACCGCATCCAGAAGTTCGCCTCTAACGGTACGTTTATCGCGAAGTGGGGATCATGGGGTCCGGGCGATGGGCAGTTTGATTTACCATGGGGTATTGCCGTTGATGGTTCCGGCAACGTCTATGTAGCTGACGACCTGAATCACCGCATCCAGAAGTTCACATCTAACGGTATGTTCATCGCAAAGTGGGGATCAAAAGGTTCGGGCGATGGGCAGTTTGATAATCCATGTGGTGTTGCCGTAGACACTTCCGGCAACGTCTATGTTGCTGATGCTGACAATTACCGCATCCAGAAGTTCGCCTCTGACGGTACGTTTATCATGAAGTGGGGAGAAGATGGGTCAGGCGACGGTGAGTTTCATTATCCAAAAGGTGTTGCCGCTGACAATTCAGGCAATGTCTATGTTGTCGACTCTTGGAATAACTGCATCCAGAAGTTCGGATCTGATGGTACGTTTATCACGAAATGGGGACCTGCCGGGAATTTCGGTGATCCATGTGGGATTACCGTAGACTCTTCCGGCAATGTTTATGTTGCCGATCCGGATAATGAAAATATCCAGAAGTTTGGATCTGACGGTACTTTTATCAGGAAATGGTACTCATCACCGGGCGGCGGGTGGTTACATTATCCATACGGTGTTGTCATAGACGCTTCCGGCACCGTCTTTGTTGTCGATTCAGGTAATGATTGCATCCAGAAGTTCATATATAACGGTACGTTCCTCTCGAAGTGGGGATCAAGAGGTTCGGGCAATGGGCAGTTTAATGATCCATGTGGTATTGCCGTTGATGGTTCCGGCAACGTCTACGTTGCTGACACTAAAAACAACCGTATCCAGAAGTTCGCCTCTGACGGTACGTTTATCATGAAGTGGGGAGAACATGGGTCCGGCGACGGTGAGTTTGATTATCCGAAGGATGTTGCCGCTGACGTTTTCGGCAACGTCTATGTAGCTGACACGAATAGTAATTGCATCCAGAAGTTTGCATTTAATGGTCTGTTTATCACGAAGTGGGGGTCAAAAGGTTCGGGCGATGGGCAGTTTGATAATCCACGTGGTGTTGCCGTTGATGGTTCCGGCAACGTCTACGTTGCTGATACTTATAATGACCGCATCCAGAAGTTCGCCTCTGACGGTACGTTTATCATGAAGTGGGGAAAACATGGGTCCGGCGACGGTGAGTTTCATTCTCCGGAGGGTGTTGCCATAGATGGTTCCGGCAACATTTATGTGACTGACACAGATAATGAACGCATCCAAAAGTTAAAAAAATCAGATTTAAAAGCAAATTTCTCAGGAAATACAACACAGGGCACTTTGCCACTGACTGTTCAGTTCACCGACATGTCGACCGGTGGTGCGACCTCCTGGACCTGGGATTTCTGCGATGGAAATACCTCCACAGAGCAGCACCCGGTCCATACGTACACGGCATCCGGCAACTACTCAGTCAACCTGACGGTATTCTCAGATGAATCCGGAAGTGCCAGTATTTGTAAAAGTAATTACATCTCCGTTACCGCTGAACCAGCGGCAACATCGGCACTCTGGAATATCTCAACCATCCCCGGCACAGGCAACCTTTCCGGGCTCTTTGCCATTCCTGAGATTGGCGATGGCGATACCATACGTATCTGGGGTGCTGAAGGACACACCTACGAAGGTGGAATCACTATATCTGCACCGGATGTTACAATCGAACAGTGGCAGGGGTCACCTGCCATCCCACTGATCACCAACACCACCGGAAACGAACATGCAATTAGTGTCACCGCCGACAACGTCACCCTGCATGGTCTTAACATCTCAGGGAATACTCTTGCAGGCGATGGTGCCGGAGTCCGGGTCCTGGGGACGAATGATGATAATCATCTACAGGGTTTTACCATCACTGACTGTGTCTTTACAGGGAATGAAGTCACTGAATCCTCCAATCGTGGGGGGGGACTCTCTCTTTACTATGTAGACGATGCCAGAGTCACCGGAACTATCTTTGAGGGCAACGCGGCAGATCTCGACGGCGGCGGTGCGTATTTCAAGTCATCTGATTACGCCACCCTGACCAGCAACACCTTTACGAACAACACGGCAGATTATGGCGGCGGTGTGTATTTCTCTTCGTCTGCTAATCCCACCCTGACGAGCAACACCTTTACGAACAACACGATAGATTACCGCGGTGGCGGTGCACATTTCTCTTCGTCTGCTGATCCCACCCTGACCAGCAACACATTTACGAACAACATGGCACATCACGGCGGCGGCGGTGCACATTTCTCTTTGTCTGCTCATCCCACCCTGACCAACAACACATTTGCGAACAACACAGCACAGACCTACGGCGGCGGTGCGTCTTTCAAGAATTCCGATGGTGTTATTCTGACCGGGACTACTTTTAAGAACAACACAGTAAATTATGGTCGCGGTGGCGGTGCGTATTTCGAGGAATCGGATGGCGTTCTGAATGGAAATACCTTTGAGAGCAACACAGCAGAAGGGGAAGGAGGCGGCGGAGCGTTTTTTGTCGAATCTGAGGGGGTTCTGAACGGAAATGCCTTTGAGAGCAACACAGCAGGAAAGCATGGCGGCGGCGCTCTTTTCGTTTGTTCTGAGGGTATTATTCTGAACGGGAATGCCTTTGAGAGCAACACGGCAGGAAAGCATGGCGGCGGTGCGTATTTCGAGGGTTCTGATTGTGCTATTCTGAATGGGACTACTTTTGAGAACAACACGGCAGAAGAGTACGGCGGCGGTGTGTTCTTCGCTTTTTCTGATGGTGCTGATCTGAACGGGACTGCTTTTGAGAACAACACAGCAGAATATGGTGGCGGTGCGTATTTCAACGATTCTGAGAATATCATTCTGAACGGGACTACTTTTGAGAGCAACACAGCAGAAGAAGACGGCGGCGGTGCGTATTTCTATGATTCTGATAGTGTTAATCTGAACGGGAATACCTTTGAGAGCAACACAGCAGAATGGGACGGCGGCGGTGCGTACTTCGACGAATTTGATGGTGTTCTGAACGGAAATACCTTTGAGAGCAACGCAGCAGGATGGATTGGCGGGGGTGCAGAATTCCAGGATTCAGATAATATCTCTCTTGCAAATACCGTCTTTGCAAACAACACGGCAGGATGGTATGGCGGGGGTGCAGAATTCTGGGATTCAGATAATGTCTCTCTTGCAGATACCGTCTTTGCAAACAACACGGCAGAATTGTATGGCGGGGGTGCAGAATTCTGGGATTCAGATAGTGCCTGCCTGAACAATACGATCTTCAGAAACAACACGGTAGAGGGTTATAGTGAGGATGTAGCTCTTTATACATCCGGGAGTTCCAATCTGACCGACAGAACCGTTGAGAGGCACACCGGCAGTTCTCATGAGCTTGGCACGTATCCGGAATCTTCAGAAAATGCCATTCTGACCAGCAGCCTTACTGCAAACGCCCTGAAAATGGGTTGGGGCGGCGGTGTAGATTTCTTTTTTTCTGATAGTCCCACCCTTACGAACACAATTATTGTAAGCAATACGGCAAAATATGGCGGCGGTGCATATTTCTGGCGTTCAGAGAATACCTCTCTTGCTGATACAGTTATTGTGAACAATACGGCAGAAGCTGGCGGCGGTGCTCTTTTCGAGGATTCTGATGGTGTCACTCTGTCTGATACTATCATTGAGAGCAACACAGCAGAAGCTGGCGGTGGTGTGTATACCACCTACGGAGAGCTGAATGTTCAGAATTCGATTCTAAGTAATAACACCGCGAATGAGCACGGTGGCGGATTATTTGCAAAAAACAGTTCTCTGTCAGTTATAGATAATATCTTCAGAAACGATGATAATCTCTATGTAAATACGACCGGGTCGGCATACGCTCTGAATTCAGTATATAACCATTCTCTTCTTCTGACAGAGAATATCGCCGGCGGTCCGTATCTGGGAGGGAATGTCTGGACAAATCCGGCCGGTACCGGGTTCTCGCAGACGCAGTCGGACTCAGACTTTGATGGGATTTGTGACGACACCTATGTCATAAACGACAGCACCGGCACGGTTGCTGGGGCTGACTACCTGCCACTGTATTATAACAATTCACGCGGCACGGTTCTGGTCTCATCCACCCCCCAGGGTGCCGATGTTCTTCTGAACAGCGTCTCATATAACCATACGACACCGTCCGAATACTATCTCCCGCCCGGAAGTTACTCTGTTGAACTCACTCTTCCCGGTTACTTTGGCAGTCCGGCCATTCCGGTGTCTGTAACGACCGGATGCGAGGAATCTATCGACTACAACTTTACCCGGATAGGCTTCCGGCACACCGATACCGGACCCTCACCACTTCATTTTGTGGCAAACCTGACCACTCAGGCACCATCAGACGTGACCTCCTTTACCTGGCAGATCACATCCCCTAATGGTTCTGTCACAGAATCAGCTGGAAGAAATATCTCAACGGTTCTGGTAACAACCGGTAATTATTCGGTTACTCTCTGTGCAGACTCAACAACCGGTAATACCGCCCGGTCAGAACCGGTGAACTTCTCGGTCCGGGATCCTGTGCCTGACCCCGTCGCCTCAGAAAAGACCACCGTCGCAATCAACGGAACGACGGTGGTTCAGACACCTGCCGGAACGCAGACGATTTCTGTCAATGAGAGTGCTGCCGGAAACGTCACAAATACCTCAACCTCAATTACGGTTCTGAGGGGTGACGGGACGACGGTCGATATCTTAACGACCGGCACCACCTCTGCCGCCGGAAACCTCTCCGGAACCGTCCGGTCTGTGACCGTAACGCCCCCGGTGCTCAACGCGACTATCAGTGATACCGTCGGGAACGCCTCAGTCGGCCTTGCCATGACGATGGACACCTACGATGAGGACGCCACCATTACCACCGAGATTGCGGCCGGATGTGCTGCTGACGCGAAGAATGCCTTCAGTCTGGCCTGTCCGAACCTGAACCAGGTTGCCTATACCGTCTACTTCACCAAATCCGGGTTTGACAACGAATCAGCGATCAGTGGAGCGGTGCTCAACTTCTCCGTTAACACCTCATGGGTAACATCCATGGGCGGACCCGGCATGATTACGATTATCCGGTGGACGGATGACGGGAACAGCACACAGATCACCCCGACGTATCTGGGTATCTCAGGTGGTGAATCACTCTTCCAGGTTGTAACCGATGGATTCTCAGTCTATGGCGTCGCATCAACCTCTGCTTCTTCCTCTGGTGGTTCGTCCGGGTCCGGAGGGACTTCTTCGGTTGGTGTTGCTGCAACCTCCGATCTGAAGGCCGGAGAGATAACAACACTCTCGCTGAAGAACACGGCGGTGACTCAGGTCGGGATTCTCCCGGCGGTTAATATTAAGGATCTGATGATTACTGTTGAGAATAAATACGGGCCGGAATCCGGCATTTTACCACCGGATGAAACTGTTTACCAGTATGATCTGGTGACGCTCTACAAAGCAGATGCCAATGATATTGCTGAGATCACCTATACGTTTGAGATACCAAAAGACTGGCTTTCAGTACAACATGCTCTCCCGGCACTGTGGCAATATAATACAACAGCAGAAGAGTGGATAGCGTATGCTACCCATATAATCGGCGATGACGCGTTTGCCGTTATTTCTGAGGCAACCTGTCCAGATGTTGGATGGATTGCTCTGGGAGGCGTGCCCGGTGAGATGGTGCCAGAGGATACAGAAGAGATCATCATTGTAGCTGAAGATGGGGAGGGAGGAAACACTCCAAAAGAGACCAGTCCAGAACCTGAAGAGACAGCCTCACCGTTCGGCGTTGCAGGGTTACTCGTCGGTCTTGGTGCCGCAGCAATGCTCCGCCGGAAAATTTGAGATGGGCAGAGATTGATTCTCTACCATTCCGATCTTTTTTTTGTTTTTTCTCCTGAGCTCGTAGCGAAATCATTCCGGCCGGAGACTCACTATCAATAATTGTGAAGAATGGTCAATTATATCCCGTGCCATGACAATTATTCTTTATTAATTATCTTCCTGGATAATCCCGTCGGGCAATAGTTCCCGAACCATAGTCTAAATCGGTTGTGGCTCACCGTTGCCTGTCTATCCGGAGGTGGATGTCATGAAAATACAAACAGATCTATTATTAATACTGATTCTTTGTGGTCTGTGCATATCTGTTTCTACAGTATCAGCAGATATTTCAGACGTTGGAAATAACGATACGGTTCCCGTCTTTGAAACAGAGTCTGATCTGAGTTCTCAGGTGGCAATACCTACTGCAAACGTTACAGCAGAACCAACCACAACACCAACTCCGGAACCCACGGCAATACAAACGGCAGAACCAACCGCAACACCAACTCCGGAACCCACGGCAATACAAACGGCAGAACCAACCGCAATGCCAACTCCGGAACCCACGGCAACACAAACGGCGGAACCAACCGCAACGCCAACACCGGAACCTGTGTCAGAGCTTCTTTCGGTTTCAGAGGAAAGCAGTCTCACCACAACCGTAAACAGGACTTTCTGGTACGTTGACAACAGTGCCGGACCGGGCGGAAACGGGTCAGAATTAGCCCCGTTCCAGCAGATCCAGACGGCCCTTGACGCCTGTGGCCTGAACGAAAACGATACAGTCCTTATCGCCTACACCGGTGGGACTCCCTACCGGAACTTCACCGTCACCGTCCCGGGCGTCACCATCCGGGGCGCATCAGATGACTCCGCAGCCTATCCGGTCATAACTAGTCCGGACACCAGCGGCGCCGTCGTACTGACTGACAACGTTACCCTCTCCCGGCTCAATATCACCGGCTGTGTGGCCTCAATTGAAGACGACGATTTGGGCACCATCGGTGGTGGCATCCTCACCTACGAGTGCACCAACACCCTCATCAAAAAATGCATCCTCATTAACAATAGCGCCGATCTTGGCGGTGGGGTAGCCTTTATCAGGGCAGAAGGCAGACTCCGCGGCTCTGTTCTCAGAGACAACCGTGCCGAAAACGGTGGAGGCGTCGGTGTCTATGAGGCCTCCCTCTTAGTATTAAAGACCAACATCTCAGAAAATTCCGCCCTCTATGGTGGCGGTGTCATGAGTATGGAAAGTGGAGTTGAAATATTGAGTACCGTCTGTTCAGAAAACACCGCCACACGGGGAGGCGGCATTATTCTGGGAAATAGCGACGGCTCTATCCATAACTCAGAGATCACCGGTAACCACGCAGTTCTGAAAGGCGGTGGTATCGAAAATTATCAGAGTGTTCTCTGCCTCTCCGGTACCTCAATCACCGGCAACAGCGCCAGAACCGGTGGCGGCATCTCCACCACTCAGGGCCTCTTTGCTATCAGCACCGCAATAATTTCGGATAACAACGCCAAACGCGGTGGCGGCTACGACGGAATAGCCTCTCTGACCGGGCTGTATGAATGCGAATTTACCAATAATTCTGCGGAATCCGGTGCAGGCATCTCGATTCTCGGAGGAAAAGCCGAGATCGCCGAAAGCACCGTCAGACTCTGCCAAATAGGGAATTATACTGATATCACCATCCCCCTCCTCTCAGCCGCATCAGAACCAGTTCTCTGGGCCGAACAGGAGAACAGTGCTCTGCTCACCAGCGATGTCGACGATCTCAATGTTACCACCAACAGGATCCTGGCTGAAGGTATCGGCATTCTGATTCTGGGCGTAGACGATATAACCATCAGAGACACGACCATCGCATCAAACTCCCCGATACAGAACGACACCTACTTTGTTATCGGCGGCGGTGTTGCAATCTTTGCATCAAATGGCAGTGTAACTGACACCACCATCAGAAACAACGATGCACATATCGGTGCCGGCCTGTGCGCCTTCAACTCCGACCTTACCCTCACCGATAACACCATCAGACGTAATAACGCCCTGATTGCCGGAGGAGGTCTTACCACCCTTCTGGGTACAACAACTGCCAGAAGAAATACCATCACCAACAACATTGCCGGCATCAGCGGTGGTGGAATCTGCCAGCTCCTGGGAACCGTTACCATCAGAAAGAACACCATAAAAAGAAACACCGCCACCATCTGTGGGGGTGGTATTCAGACCATTGGCAGCAACCCACAGATACGGGGAAACACCATTAATGACAACCACGCTGGCCTTGGCGGCGGTGGTATCTGTCAGCTCACCGGGAATGCCACTATTAGTAACAACCTCATCAGTGGCAACACCGCGGGCAACGGAACGGATCTGTTTTCCGGAGGTGCCGGAATACTCGTCGCCGGTCTGGACATTGACGCCGATGAACTCACCCTCATGGCTGCGCTCTTTGGTAACAGCACGGATACCTTCTCTTCCCTTCTAAACAGTGCTGCCACTGCCGTCCCGCTCTCATCAGCAACCATTGAAAGTGTGCAGACTTCCCTGAAAGAAAATATCTCATCCGGCACTGATAACCAGACACCACACCTTCTCACCGGCGCTGCCACGTACCTCTCAGAAGACACAGTATATACACTGGCATACATATCGAAGAATACCATCCAAAAAAACATCGCACAGGGCGGCGGTGGCGGCGTTAAGGTCATCGGCGCCAGTGCTCTGATAGATAACAGCACGATAAAAGGCAACACGGCGAGTGGTGCCGGCGGTGGTGTCAGTGGCATCGCCTCAGAGCTCATCCTCACAACCAACACAATCCGGAACAACCACGGAGCCCTGGGTGGAGGTGTCAGTGGCATACTTTCACTAGTGATAGCACTCGACACACACTTTAAGCGGAACGATGGTTCCCTCTACGGTGGTGGGATCAGTTCCATTGGTGGCATAACGGCTGCTTATGAGAGTCGATTCACGGAAAACACCGCCACACGGGGCGGCGGAGGTCTCAACTCCTTTGCCGACAGATTACTTCTTGAATCGGTTACCTTCAGGAATAATACTGCACCAGATGGTGGAGGCATCAATATCCTTGGTTTCACTCTCTCAGAAGAGACGATTGCCGCCATCCGGGAAGCAATCGGCGAAATACCAGACGCAGCCCGTATCGATAGTGCTACGGGAGAACCGCTTCTTCAGGCGGCAGGCGAAGATACCGGCGTTGAAATTCTCTCAACGACTCTGGCTGATTATAGAGAAAAATTTATTTTTAGCTGCCTTCTGGAAAACAATAATGCTTCCTTTGGTGGTGCCATAAAGGCAGCAGACTCAGAACTTTTCTATTGTGTTAATTCAGAGATAACCAATAATACTGCTATAACCGCCGGCGGAGGTCTGTATTTCGACAATGCAAATTATTCTATCTTACAGAATAATGCTGTCATCAACAACACCGCCCCCGAAGGGGCTGGTTGCTACCTCAAAGATTCAGATTTTGTAGGGTTCGCGAACAACCTCTTCCAAAATACCAAAAATCTCCAGGTAGTAACAGAAAGTCTTCCCCCTGCTGACTGGGATCTCGTACTCAACACCACGTATAGTCTGGTACCATCCATCAGCGGGGGTCCATACTCCGGCGGCAATATCTGGACAAACCCGACCGGGACCGGGTTCTCACAGGCCCGGAATGACACCAACTTTGACGGTATATGCGACTATAATTACACCGTAAAGAATAGCAACAGCACGATTATCGGCACTGACTACCTGCCGCTCTATTACAACCTCTCCCGCGGTACGATTCTGGTATCAACCAATCCCGGGGGAGCAAGCGTCCTCATCAATAGTATCTCATATGACCGTCCGACACCTACGGGTTATTACCTTCCTCCGGGACAGTACACCGTCGCATGGACGCTCCCCGGATACTTTGACAGTCAAGTAATCACCACTTCGGTTACGGCCGGTAGTACCGAAACACTCACCTACACCTTCAACGATACCCCAACCTTCCGGCACACCGACACCGGTCCGTCCCCGCTCACCTTTGTGGCAAATGCCACAAAAACAGCATCAGACGTCTCGGCCTGGACCTGGCACATCACGAAACCGGACGGAAGCGTCACGGAAATGACCGGCAGAAATATTTCAACAGTCCTGAGCGTAACCGGTACCTATACCATCGCCCTGAACGCAACCTGGGAGAACAAGACCACCCAGTCAGAACCACAGACCATATCTGTTTTAGACCCCCCAACTGCCCCAAAAGCCTCAGAAGAGACGTCAGCGGCAATCAACGGAACAACCGTGGAGAAAGCGTCCGATGGAACCCAGAGAATTAGTATTAACGAGACTGCCGCCGGCAACGTAACACGAACCAACACCTCAATTCAGGTGATAAAGAACGACGGCACAACCATTCATATTACTACCAATGGCACAAATTCAACGGGCGGAAACGTCTCCGGCACGGTCCGGTCCGTGACCGTAACGCCCCCGGTTCTCAACGCAACAATCAGCGATACCGTCGGCAACGCCTCAGTCGGCCTTTCCATGACCATGGACACCTATGATGAGGATGCTACAATTACCACCGAGATAGCGGCCGGATGTGCCGATGACGCGAAGAATGCTTTCAGTCTCGCCTGTCCGAACCTGAATCAGGTCGCCTATACGGTCTACTTCACGAAATCCGGGTTTGACAACGAATCGGCCATCAGTGGAGCGGTGCTCAACTTCTCTGTTAATACCTCCTGGGTAACATCCATGGGCGGACCCGGCAGGATTACCATTATCCGGTGGAAGGATGACGGCAACAGCACACAGATCATCCCGACGTATCTTGGCATTTCAGGCGGGGAATCCCTCTTCCAGGCCATCACAGACGGATTTTCGGTTTATGGTGTGGCATCAGTCTCTGCTTCACCGGGCACTGATGACGATGGTAAACGTAATACAGCCATCGTTGTAGCGGCATCAGATCTTAAAACAGGAGAAACAACAGTCCTTTCATTTAACAATGAGATATTCCGGACTATCACACTGGTACCGGCCAAAAATATCTCAGATGTGCTGGTAACAATGACATCAAAATCCGGCCTGACAACTGGCATGGGTGTTCCGGAAAACGCCACCATAGCAAGCTATGCACACACAACAATCTGCCAGGCCAGCCCTTCAGACTTCTCTTCCGTAACATATAGCGCCAGGCTGAGCATGAAATGGCTGACTAAGGAAGAACTCATTCCGGTTGTCTGGTTTTATAATACCACCGACACAACGTGGCATCAGCTTGAAAGGGTGAATACTTCCATAGGAACAGAGTACTTCGACCTTGATGTTACCGCCGAAATGCCTGGATTTGGCTGGTTTGCTATCGGCGGTTTGACCGGGCAGGTCGCCGAAGAAGAACTATATCCGGCCTCCGGCCCTGGTGAGACGTCACCTATCTCTCCAGAGGAAGTGATCTCTTCCGAAGTGACAGCACCGACGCCAGTTACTACTTCACCGGCACCGTCCCAAACAGCAACGAAAACAGCCACCCCGGTTCCCGGCATCATAGTTGCCGGCGGAATCGGACTTGCAGCAGCGTTTGTCTGTTGCCGGAAGAAAGAGTAAGACAGCTTTAAAGCAGACACCTGAAAAAAACAGAACAGACGAACATCAGAAAGAAAAATAACCCCTTTTTTTGCTATGTTTTAACCGTGATTAGTGCCTCTTATGCTATCCGGCCGGCACTGTGGCTGTATAATGAAACAGCAGAAGAGTGGATCATGTATTCAGCCCGGATAACCGGCAAAGACGCCTATGCTCTTACATCTGAGGCAACCTGCCCGGGTGTCGGATGGACTACCCTGGGTGGTGTTCCCGGTGAGATCACTTTCAGTGAGACGGAAGAGCTTCTCATCATCTCTGAAGAATCAGGGACAGAAACTGCCTCTGTTCAGCCGGATGAACCGGCCCCGGTGCCTGAAGAGACGGCAACGCCCTTTGGTGTGGCCGGTTTGCTTGCCGGGTTTAGTGCTGCGGTGTATCTACGGCGGAAAATCTGAGACGGGCAGGGATTCATTCTCTGACCTTCTGACCTTTTTTTTGTTTTTTCTTTTTTTCTTCTGAGTTCTTAGCAAAATACGTCCGGCTGGGGACTCACAACTAATAATTGTGGTGAATGAACAATTTTATCATCTGTCACAACAATCTTCTGTTATTTAATTATCTTCTTGAGTAATCTCGTCAGGCAATTGTTCCCAAACCACAGTCTAAAACGGTTGTGGCTCATCTTTGCCTGTCTATCCGGGGGTGGATGTTCTGAAAATACATACTGGTTTATTAATAGCACTGATTCTCTGTGGTCCGTGCATATCTGTTTCCGCAGGTTCAGTAGATGTAGGAACTGCTGAAAACAACGATACGGACTCCGTCTGGGAAAACAGCTCTTTTATGAGTTCACAGGTGGCAACACTGGCTGAAAACGTAACCGCTGAACCAACCGCAACACCGGCTGAAAACGTAACAGCAGAACCGGTGACGGCATTCATCACTACTGAGACCGCCGTTTTACATCCGGCGCTCTGGAATGTCTCAACCATCCCGGGCACACAGAACTATACCGGGCTCTTTGATATTCCCGGGATTGGCAATGGCGATACCATACGTATCTGGGGACTTGCAGGCCACACCTATGAGGGTGGTATCACTCTCTCAGCACAGGATGTGACCGTCGAAAAGTGGACCGGCTCACCCATCCGTCCGCTGATAACAAACACTTCAGTCCTTCCGAATTCAAAAACGTCAGCATTTACCATCAATGCGAATAATATCACCTTAAACGGCCTGAACATCTCTGAAACCTACCTTTCCGCCGGTGCTGACGGTGCTGGCGTGAATGCAACCGGAACTGAGGATACCCCACTTGAAAAACTCACCATTACTGACTGTATATTTACTGCAAACAGCGGAAACGGAAATATCAGCAGTGACTACGCCTTTGGTGGTGCTCTTTATGCTATGTATGTAAATGATCTCCGGGTCACATCAACCGCGTTTGAAAAGAACAACGCCTCAGGGTGTGGTGGGGCAGTATTTCTATACGGTGGAAGTTCTGTCTTTTCAGAGAACATGCTCGAAGGGAATACAGCCAAGTGGGTCGGTGGCGGTGTATATTTCGAGTCTCTGGATAGTATTTATCTGACCGGGACTACCTTTAAGAGCAACACAGCAGGATATTACGGTGGCGGTGCGTATTTCAGTAATTCTGAGGGTATAATTCTGACCGGAACTACCTTTGAGACCAACGCAGCAGAATGGGACGGTGGCGGTGCGTATTTCTATAATTCTGATGGTGTTATTCTGACCCATAATACCTTTGAGAGCAACACAGCTGGAGATTATGGTGGAGGTGCAGAAATCTATTCTTCAGAAAATGTCTCTCTTGCAAATACCGTCTTTACAAACAACACAGCAGGATGGTATGGTGGCGGTGTTGAATTCTGGGATTCAGATAATGCCAGCCTGAAGAACACGATTCTTATGAAAAACACGGCAGCGCATTCCTATGACACTGAACTTCTCTATACGGCTGACAATTCCGCTGACAATTTCGCTCTGACCGACAGAACCTTCGAGAGACACACCTTGGGATCTCATAACTGCGGCACAGAACCCGGGCATTCAGAAGATGCCACTCTGACCGGCACACTTACTGCATACGACACAGAAGAGGGTTGGGGCGGTGGTATGGATGTCTATTCCTCTGACAATACTATCCTGACCAATTTAACCATTGAGAGCAACACCGCAGGAGAATCCGGCGGCGGTGTGTATGTCGCGTATTCTGAGGGGGTCACTCAGTCCCGTATTATCCTTGATAGTAACACTGCAGGAACGTCCGGCGGCGGTGTGTATTATGAGATTTCGAAGAAGGCCTCTCTTACTGAGATCGTTTTTGTGAACAACACGGCAAATTATTATGGTGGTGGTGCGTACTTCAATGATTCTGAGGGTGTCACTCAGTCCCGTATTATCCTTGATAGTAACACCGCAGGAACGTCCGGCGGCGGTGTATATTATAAGATTTCGAAGAACGCCTCTCTTACTGATATTGTTTTTGTGAACAACACGGCAAATTATTATGGTGGTGGTGCGTACTTCAATGATTCTGATAGTGCCACATTGTTTGAGATAATCTTTAAGAGAAACTCAGCCGGATCTACCGGTGGTGGCGGTGCATATTTCGATTATTCTGATGATCTCAGACTGTCCAGCACCATCTTTGAGAACAACTCAGCAGGACATTATGGTGGCGGCGCTTTCATCGAGAATTCTGAGGGTGTCACACTGTCTGATACCACCATTGAGTATAACACGGCAGGGTACGGCGGCGGGGTCTGTGCAAAAAACAGCGCTCTCTCTGTCACAAATAATTTCTTCAGAAATGAGGATAATTTCTACCTGTATTCTGACGAGTCGGTATACCCCTGGAACCTGGTCTTTAACCGGACTCTGAATCTTACTGAGAATATTGCCGGTGGTCCGTACCTGGGCGGTAATGTATGGACGAATCCAGCCGGGACCGGGTTCTCACAGACCCAGTCAGACGCAGATTTTGACGGAATCTGTGACAATATCTATGTTATAAACGACAGCGACAGCAACAGCACGGTTGTGGGGATGGATTACCTGCCGCTTTATTATAACATCTCGTTGGGCACAGTTCTGGCAGCATCCAACCCCCAGGGTGCCGATGTTCTTCTTGATGGTCTTACGTATAACCATACGACCCCTTCCGGATACTATCTCCCGCCCGGAAATTACTCTGTTGTGCTGACCCTCCCGGGATATTTCGAGAGTCCTGTCATACCAGTGTCCGTCACAACAGGATGCGAAGAATCAATGAACTACACGTTTTGCATTCCCACCTTCCGGCACACGGATACCGGACCTTCACCACTGAATTTTGTGGCAAATGCGACCCAACCACCATCAGACGTCACGTCCTGGACCTGGCAGATCACAAACCCGGATAGTTCCGTCACTGAAAAGACCGGAAGAAATCTGTCAGCAGTTCTGAGAGCAACCGGCACATACACCATCATTCTCAATGCAAACTGGTCAATAGATAAGACCGCCCGGTCAGAATCAGTAAATATCTCGGTCTTAGAACCTGTGCCTAATCCCAAAGCTTCGGAGAAGACCACCGCCAGGATCAACGGAACGACCGTGGAACAGGCACCAAATGGAACACAAACAATTCATATCAATGAGAGTTATGCCGGCAATGTGACAACAACAGCCACCACAATTCAGGTGGAGAAGACCGATGGCACGACCATTCACATTACCACCGATGGCACCACCTCTGCCGCAGGGAACGTCTCCGGGACTGTCCGGTCTGTGACCATGACACCTCCGGTACTCAATGCAACCATCGGTGGTTCTGTCGGGAACGCCTCGGTCGGTCTTTCCATGACAATGGACACCTATGACCCGGATGCCACAATCACCACCGAGATTGCGGCCGGATGTGCTGATGATGCGAAGAATGCCTTCAGTCTTGCCGCTCCGAATCTGAATCAGGTGGCATACACGGTCTATTTCACCAAATCCGGGTTTGATAATGAATCGGCCATCAGTGGAGCAGTGCTTGACTTCTCCGTAAACACGACCTGGGTGACATCCATGGGCGGATCCGGCATGATTACCATTATCCGGTGGAAGGATGACGGGAACAGCACTCAGATTACCCCGACATATCTTGGTATCTCCGGCGGAGAATCACTCTTCCAGGTTACCACCGATGGATTTTCGGTCTATGGCGTCGCCAGTGTCTCCAGTTCAGCCACCACCGGAACAGGTGTTGGCGGCGGGAGTTCGGCCAGCGCCGCAGCGGCATCAGATCTTAGAACAGGAGTCCCGGCTACTCTCTCGTTTGACAACCAACTCTTCCGGGCCATTACCCTGCTGCCGGCTGAGAATATCTCAGATGTACTGGTAACAGTCGAATCCAAATCCGGCCCGGAGAAAGGCATGGGTACTCTGGAAAACGCAACCGTTGCAGGGTATGTCCTCACCACACTCTACCATACCGAACCAACGGCTTTCTCATCCATAAGCTATAACGCCAGAATAAGTATGAAATGGCTGACAGAGGAAGAAATCATCCCGGTTGTCTGGTATTACAACACCACGGATTCGGCATGGCACCAGCTTGAGATAACGAATGGCACTGTCGGAACAGAGTATATACAGTTCAGCGTACCGGCTGAAATGCCCGGATTCGGCTGGTTTGCTATCGGCGGAGTACCCGGAGCCATCGCCTATAAAGAGTCGTATCTTGTCTCTGGCCCTGAAGAGACCTCTCCCGGCTCTCCAAATGGCCAGGAATCTCCCATAGCAACAGCGCCAGCACCAACAGCAACCAAAAAAGCCACCCCGGTTCCTGGCATTGTAATTGCCGGCGGTATTGGCCTCGCGGCGGCATTGGTTCTGAGCCGAAGAAAGGAGTGAAACACATAAAATAACAAAAATCAAAAAAAAGAAGAAAAAATCCCTTTTTTACTGCGTTCTCAACCGGCCTTCCACTCATCGTATCATTCGGTCGATACCTTTTCTTCTATCCACTGTTCCCGGCAAGAAGCCTTTTAAGCCCTTCCCGTACCGGCACCTTCACCACAAACGAAAACGCCTCCTTCGCCTTTTCCACTGCCGCCACCGAGCGGTTCACATCCCCCTCACGGGCCGGGCCATAACCGACAGGAACCTCCTTTCCAGTCGCTTCCATCAGCATCCCGGCCAGTTCCAGCAGATTCGTCTCCCGGCCGGTTGCAATATTATACACACCCGGCGCCGCCCGTTCCATCGCCATTCTGTTTGCCCGGACCACATCTTCCACAAAGATAAAATCACGGGTCTGGGTCCCATCACCGTGGACCGTGATCGGCATCCCGGCAGAAATCCGGTCAGCAAAAACCGATATCACGCCCGAATATGGCGAGGTCGGATCCTGCCGGGGACCATACACGTTAAAGTACCGGAGACCCACAACATCCACCCCATAGAGGTCTGAGAATATCCGGCCATACTTCTCACACCCGTATTTCTGCGCCGCATAGGGAGAGAGGGGGTCGGCGTTCATATTCTCATGAACCGGAAACGTAGCCGGATCACCATACACCGCTGCCGAAGAGGCAAAAACAACCTTACGGGCGCCGGCGTCACGGGCGGCGCAGAGGACATTTAAGGTTCCCGTCAGATTCACCGCATGACTCCCCACCGGATCAGCCACCGATTTCGGAACCGAGGCAACCGCCGCCTGATGAAAAATCCCGTCCGCCCCGGCACAGACTGTTGCAAGCATTTCAGGGTCAGTAACACTCCCCCGGACCAGCCGGACATTGGGCCGGCCAATAAAACCGGCACAGTTCTCCTCCTTCCCGACCGAGAGATCATCAAGAATAACAACCTCAGTTTTCGGGTCAGCTGTGAGCGATTCGGCAAGATGCGAGCCGATAAACCCGGCGCCGCCGGTGACGACATACTTCATGGATACCTGAATATAGGTGAAGGAAAGAGATGAATGCTTGGGGAAAGACCAAACGAACTCTCAATTATGTCCCGGGAAAAATACTAAGGCAAAACGGGATGAAAACCGTATTCTCCGGCAGAATTACCAACGGGAACAATCCCAAAAGAGAATCATTTTACCCATTTCCGGTCAAAGTATTGTTCAGAAACAATCATCTGATCATTTCTGACCAGGCCATCTGATCCATCACCATTATTTGTGATCATCCATGAAAGACGACCGCACCCTCAATAATCTCAACCAGGCATTCGGACAGGGCACCCTTTTTTCGGACCTTATCCTCGCCGTAGTCTGGGTACTCTGTGCTGTGGCCTGTATCTACATCCCAATAATAAATGACAGTTTTCTGCGTCCGGTCTTTGCCCTGCCCGTGGTGCTTTTTATCCCCGGCTATGTCCTGATCGCCGCTCTCTTCCCTGAACGTGGTCCCGATCCGGAAGAAGAAAACGGGGACGATGATTTCAACAAAGAAGCAGAAGAAGACGGGAGCGACAAGAAAAACTCCCGAAAAGAAAGTGAAAAAGAATCAGCACCCTCAAAACGCCGGAGTTTTGTCGGATCACTAACCACCAAAGTCCCCTCATATTTCAAAGACCTTCCTGGCGCCGGTCAGTATAGCACCGGTGAGAAAGATACCGCTCTCACGACCACCGGGGAGAAAAACAGCGTAACCTCCTCATCCGGAAGAGGTGGTATTGACGGTATCGAACGCCTGGCCCTCTCCTTTGGTCTCTCCATCGCTGTTGTCCCGCTGATTGGTCTGGCTCTCAATTACACCCCGTGGGGCATCCGGCTCGACCCGATTGTGATCTCACTCGTGCTCTTTACCCTTGTTATGGTTGCCATCGCCCACTACCGGCGTGCTTTGCTTCCGAAAGAAGAACGGTTTGTGGTCCCGGCACGTACGATGTTCGAAGAAGCCCGGGGAGAACTGTTTTCGGCTGACCAGACCCCACTGGACCGGGCTCTTTCAATAATTCTTGTGATCGCGATCGTCGCCGCTGTTGCCACCACCATCTTTGTGATTGTCGTCCCCAAGGAGGGTGAGAAGTTCACCGAGTTCTACATCCTCGGCGAAGAAGGCATGGCAGCGGATTATCCCACCCGGTTCTTTGCCGGAAGTCCCCAGCACATAACGATAGGCATCGGCAACCACGAATACCGAGATATCAACTACTGGGTCGAGACCTGGGCAATGAATCAGGAATGGGTTGAGGCAACCAACACCTCAGTGATCCACAGCATGGCACTCATGGACGGGTTCGAAGTTCCCGTCGCTGATAATACCACTGAAGAGCTCCTCTATAACTTCTCTATATATGATGAGAATGCCAACCGCCTCCAGTTCCTGCTCTATAACACCACCCCACCGTCTGATGCTATTCAGGGCGCAGATAGGATCAATGCCTCCTACCGGGATCTCCATCTCTGGGTGGATATGCGCCCGGCACCGGCATGAAAGACCACATAAAATAAAAATTTCCAAAATCCCCGGCACCCTCTGAATATAATCACTTTTTGCCGGCGGGATTCCCTTTCCCGCCAATAACAGACATATTTCGATCAGCTACATCCGGACTGACAAACAATCATTCTGCCCCGGATAAGCCTCTGGTATGATGAAAATATCCACTCCCCACCAAACAGATTCTGACGTTAAAAAAATAAGTTATATACTATTCCAATTCCAATGGTACCTCAATGGATCAGAGAACACCAGTATTATGCGGGATAGTCATTATTCTGCTCATGATCTCCTGCTGTGCCGGATGTATTCTGACAGATACCCCCTCAAATGAAACGGAACCGTCACCCACAGACCCAATAGCAGAAACTTCCGTGGATTCCGGCGAACAGCGCCAGTTCAACGCCACCATACAGCTTCCGGTGGAACAGATAACAGCGGTTCTCAATATCACCCGGTATCCTCACATCCCCAAAGAACCGGTCACATCAGAGCCTGAGAACGTATCAGGTGAGATAAACACGACAATTCCGGAGCATATCACTCAGGCAATGATGAACGGTGCTATGCTGGTAGAAAATACTTCAGAAAATACCTCTGCCATCAATGATACAATTGAACTCATTCCCGAAGGTCTGCCGGTTCCATCATCGCCGATCGTCATACCGGATGTCTTTAACTTTTCACAATTCACCTCTCTCTGCGCAATTGATACCCCTATGAATCGGATCTTCTCTTTTGCAATGAAGTGGGACAAGATTGATATATATACTCTTGATTATGAAGTGAATGAGACGCCCACCATCATCCGTTCAACAGTAAAACCCCATACATTTACTGAGATCCGGGAAGGTGTCAGTGATTTCGGCAAAAAATTGAATTTTGAACACGAAGCAACGTATATCGTCTCAAATGCTCTCTACGGTGTCGGGATTGTTGACAAAAACACTGGTACGGTTGTCTTCAACAAAGGCATGGAACACTTTGCTGATTTCGAGAAAGTTGGCCAGATTCTCATCACAACACCAGGAGATTACCAGTTTGTCTGCTATGGGAGAAACGTTGACGTAGAGATCTCAGTGTTTGCCCCGGACCTGGACTTTGAACCGGAAGTTACCGATGGGGTAAATTATACCCCTATTTACCAGGCAGGTACCATTGTGGAGGACGCCGTCGGAAACCGTGGTGTTATTACCCAGGTAAACACAGATAAAGACTTCTATAACTTCAGAACACTGAGACAGGATCCGAATGGCAACTACTACCTGATGAAAGATGCTACCTTCGAAGAGATGGGCAGAAAGGAAAATGCCTTTAGAATTGATCATATCTTCACCAAAATTTTCCAGAATATGAGCGCATCAAACCGGATTGCCGTGTATCGTCCATACAGTGAACTCAAAACTGTCATCTATGGGTACCTTTCACCGAACACTCCGACAACAATGAAATTCACTCCGAAATAATCTGTTTTTCACTCAATTTTTTATCCCGAACAGTGCCGTCCAGGGAGGTGAAAATCATATCTGTTCTTTCCTCTGCCCAGTATTCTTTCCCCACTAGGACGTTTCAGCGATTAATAATCATCACACCAATAAAGTGAGAGAGAAGGGAAAAAGGACAAATTATTTATCCGGCAACAATAATAACCAGACCCGGCTATTGCAAGTGGAAAATCGAGATTATTATTTACAAACAGATTTCGTTGCCCTACATAACCCGCGATTTTTCCACATGTATATAAGGTTAAACACATCCGGACCTAAAAAATTCACACCCGCTCGAAATCATCCTCAAACCGCACAATATCATCCTCGCCCACATACTCTCCCAGTTGCACCTCAATAATCTCAAGGGGCAGCTTACCGACATTCTCCAGCCGGTGCATTTCACCGGACGGCACAAACGTACTCTCACCCTGCCGGAGCAGGAACTCCTTCTCACCGACAAGCACCCGTCCGGTACCCGAGACCACCACCCAATGCTCGCTCCGGTGGTGGTGCATCTGAAGTGAAAGCCTTCGTCCGGGAAGTACCGTAATCCGCTTGATCTTATAGCCCGGATGCTTTTCAAGCTCCAGATACGAACCCCATGGCCGGTGAACCTGAAGATGAAGAAGCGCCCGTTCGTCTCCGGCATCACGTAAAGCCGAAACAATCGTTCCCACCTGCTGTGACTCTGAACGCGGGCAGATCAGAAGAGCATCACGCGTATCCACAATCGCCATATCAGTACAGCCAATCGTGGCAATCAGGCGGCCGGCACCGCTTTCAGAAATCACCAGATTGCCGGAAGAGCCCAGCGCACGATGGCCCGCTGCCAGCGTATTCCCGGCCTCATCCTTCTCCAACACTGAATAGAGGGCATCAAAACTTCCCAGATCATTCCATGCCACGCCCAGTGGGACCACTGCCGCCCGGGAGGTCTTCTCCATAATTCCATAATCCACCGAGACCTTCGGAACCTTCGCAAAGGCCTCAGCTATCGTCAGCGATTGATTATGGTATACCGCGTCAAAAATTTCTGCCACTTCCGGGGCATGGGCTGCCACCTCCTCAAAGAACAGGCCCGTTTCAAAAAGAAACATACCGCTGTTCCAGAAATACCCGTCACGGATATACTGCTCTGCCGTCGCTTCATCCGGCTTTTCGACAAAACGCTCCACTGCCATGCCACACACCGGGCCGAAAACCGGTTCACCGTCACCCGACACAGCAGAAGAATTCAACGCCGGTTTAATGTACCCATAGCCCGTGTGCGGACAGTCCGGTACAATTCCAAAGGTCACCAGGTACTGGTCAGCACAGGAAAAAGCCTCTTCTATTGCCACATCATAGGCCTCTTCACTGCCAAGCAGATGATCCGACGGGAAGATTGCCACCTTTGCCAAGCCGTCCGGTTCTGCCCGGGCAATCTCATGCATCCCGAAAACAATTGCCGGTAATGTATTCTTTCCCTCAGGCTCGACCAGCACATGACACCGGTCACAAAATCCGGCAACCTGGTCACGTACCAGGAAGGCATGCTTCTCATTCGTAACAATCCAGACACTCTCGGGCTTCGAATGCCGAAGTGCCCGGTGACAGGTCTTCTGAAAGAGTGACTCACCGTCAAAGAGGGGGATAAACTGTTTGGGATAGTGTTCCCGTGAGAGCGGAAAAAGCCGTGTTCCGCTGCCGCCGGCAAGAATGAGAGTGTGCATATATTCTGTCATTGGGATGCTTCCGTAAAAATAATGGTACGTGAAAGAATAAAAAGGGGGTGCGGTCATATCACCCAAAAACGTCTCTTAGAAGAGCAGATACCAGAGAAGCCCAACAAGAGCACAGAGCATAACAACCAAGGCGGCATAATCCAGACCCACCAGTCGCTGCTCAGCCATCACCGTCCGGGGATGGGTCCGAAGACCGCGGAGATCAATCGTCAGTCCCAGTACATTTGCCTTTCCCAGTGCATTTGAGACCAGCGGAATGATAAGTGGCCCAAGGCTTCGCAGTTTACCAGTAAGTCCCTTACCCGGATTATAGGCCCGGGCCAGCTGTGCCTCTGATATCCGTTTTCCCTCAAGCTGTAACGATGGAATAAAGCGGAGTGCAATCAGAAGCATCAGGGAGTAGTCCACCGGGAACTTCAGTTGCTGAAGAGCATAGACAAGATCACGGGGCTGGGTGGAGATGATCACCAGCTGGAATGCAAAGATCATCGCAAAGAACCGAAATGACAGGATCCCCGCAAAGGTCAGTGCGCCGGTTGTTATGGGAAATGCCCCACCAATAACCGGCACTGCTGCCGGAATCAGATGGCCGATAACATCCCCACTCTGCATCGTAAGCACGGTCAGAAGAAGCAGACCGGCACTTAATACAAGCAACATCGGCACCTGACTCAGTAGTTCCCGGTAGAGCTTTCCTACGACAGCAAGCAGAAAGAGCACCACGACCACACCGGCCAGGATCGGAATCTGCGTGATACTGACACTCGCCACGACGACGAGTACCAGAAACACAATCTTTGAGAGTGCATTGAGATGATGGAAGAGCCCGTCTTTTCTGATATACTGTAAAATTTCAGCCATTTCAGACACCTCCGGTATCAGAGACGATCCGTCCGGCGTCCATCGTTATCACCCGACGGGCATGGCGTGCCACTATCCCCATATCATGGCTAATCATCAGAATCGTCTGACCCTGCTTATTCAGTTGCCCGATGATCTGCATAATTCGTTCAGCTTCCCGGGGGTCAAGGCCGGTTGTCGGCTCATCAAGAATAATTATCGCCGGGTTCATCGCCGTCACACAGGCAATCGCCAGACGCTGACGTTCTCCCCGACTCATCGAACGCGGGAATCGGGAGAGTGTCCCGGCAAGACCAACCTCATCAAGAGCGGCAGAAACACTCGCAGCATCCTCTCCACGGCCAATATTGCGGAGACCAAAGAGGATCTCCTTCTCAACGGTATCGGCAAAGAGCATGGTATCCGGGTTCTGGAATACCAGCCCCACCGTCGTAGCAAGCTGGGTGATAGAGACATCCTTTGTATCCTGCCCATCCACCAGAACCCGACCGGATGTAGGGCGAAGCAGTCCATTGAGATGTTTGCACAGCGTTGTCTTCCCGGACCCGTTCTCACCAACAATAGCCACAAGTTCACCGGCGCCGATGGTGAGATTCACGCCTTTCAAAGCCGTTACACTGCCATATGAATGAACCAGATCCTCGATGACAACCAGAGGTGCTGATGGTTCAGGAGACCCTGAAAGTAGTTCTGGCAGAGGGTCAGACGTTTTGGAATCAGAAGATGCTTCCCGTGCCGCTGCCTCCTCAGGTGTCATTTCCCCGGTAATACGACCGTTTTCAAGGCAGATGATCCGGTCGGCCAGGTGTATTAATTCATCGAATTTCTGTTCAACAACAATAATGGTTTTTCCTTCTTCTTTGAGACGGGCCAGAATCCCGAGAACCATCGTCGTTGACCGGGTATCCAGTTCAGCCGTCGCTTCATCAAGGAAAAGACAATCAGTCCCGCCGGCAAGCGTTGCCGCAAGAGCTAAACGCTGTTTCTGACCGCCGGATAGGGTATGGGGTGGACGGTGCCGGAGATTGGCAGTATTTGTAAGCGTCAGGACCTCCTCAAGCCGGGCGTGCACCTCATCCTCAGAGAAACCACGGTTTTCCAGACCGGAGAGGATCTCCTCCTCAACGGTAGTGAAGATCAGCTGAGCGTCGGCATCGTCAAAGACCATCCCGATATGTTGTCCGATCTCCCCAAGATCCTCATATTCCCCGACGTCTTTTCCAAAGATACCGATGCTTCCGGTCGCTGTGCCACCATATTCGTGATGAAGAACACCGGTAGCGGCGAGACAGAATGTGGTCTTGCCCGCACCGGTCGGTCCGCTGATAAGCACACATTCACCACGGTGAATGGTGGTGGTCACATCAACAAGGGAAGGCTGCTCTCCCTGAGGATACTGGTAGGTATAGCCGTTGAACCGGATGACCTCATCAGAACGTGTTGCTGATTCTGTCAGAGATTCCGATGGACCCGGGATTTTCCGAGCTCCGGCTCCGTCTGCTGATTCTCTACCAAACGGTTCTTCAGCACCCGAACGGCTGGATTTCGCTTTTCCTTTTCCTTTCCCGGCACTTCCTGACGCTCCCCGCATCAGAATCCGTGAAGCCGGGAAATACAGAATCTGTGTTACAGCTGAGTTGGCAATGGCAGTAAATACCACGATCGGCGAGACGGC
>Ga0208905_1000180_pt1 | contig 31442 bp, 23 predicted proteins | sample AntAceMetag02UKS_FD_184776 | JGI IMG/M metagenome (GOLD analysis project Ga0208905, IMG submission 184776) | Saline lake microbial communities from Ace Lake, Antarctica - Antarctic Ace Lake Metagenome 02UKS (SPAdes) (version 2) | ecosystem: Environmental > Aquatic > Non-marine Saline and... | reverse complement strand
ACGAAAACCTCGAGAACCAAGTCATTGCGAGGAGGGACGACGAAGCAATCTCTTTAGTTTGTGAGGAGATTGCTTCGTCACTTCGTTCCTCGCAATGACAAGGTCTATACTTTTTGGGGTTTTCGTTTAGACACTAATTAGAAAGAAATAGAACTCCGAATTTTACCCCGCGATGACCGAAGGTCATTTTGCAGGGTATGCGAATTACATGAATTTATTTTATGAGATGTTTGCAATGTTGGTTCAATGCTTACAAACTCATATTTTTTCGAACCCCGATTAATGCTTCGGGGCAGAGAAAAAAATTAGATTATGGTTAAATACTATTTATTCGAACTTTTACGGATTGTGGTCAGGGTTATACCTCCCCGCCTGATTTATGCTCTCGGGGCGTTTATTGCGGAAGCGACCTACCTGTTTTCTCTCCGGAGCAAAAGGAATCTCCGGGCCAATCTTATCCATGTCTTTGATTACCTGGGGGAGGATACGGAGAGCAGGATAGCCCGAAAAAAGATCCGTGTCTTGATCCGGAAGAATTTCAGGAACTTCTCCTACTATCTGGTTGATTTTTTCCGTTTCTCCCACCTGAGTCAGGAGGAGATAGAGAGACTGGTGGAGTTTTCCGGGACTGACAATATCAAGGCCGCGCTTCAAGGCGATAAAGGGGCGATCGGAGTTACTGCCCACCTGGGCAACTGGGAATTAGGAGGAATGGTCCTGTCGTTTCTGGGATATCCGGTCAACGCGATCGCGCTTTCTCACCATAATACCCGGCTCAACCGCCTCTTTGTCAATCAGCGGGCCCTCTCCGGAATGAATGTTATCCCGGTCGGGCAGGCCGCTTTGAAGAGTCTGAGAGCGTTGAAGAAGAATCAACTGGTTCTGATTCTGGGAGACCGGGATGTTACCGAACGGGGAATTGAGATCACCTTCTTCGGTGCACCCGCTCATATCCCCCGGGGACCGGCTACCCTGGCGGTTCGAGCGGATGCCGGGATCTTCTTCGGCTATTTTGTCCGCCAATCCACCCATAGATACCGGGCGGTATTCCGACCTCCGCTTTCTGTGGATCAAAGTATGGACCGGGAGAGTAGAGAGAGAGAGATTATCCATAATTTAGTTAAGGAGATGGAAGAGTGTATTGCGGACAATCTTGATCAGTGGTATTGCTATGATCTTATTTGGTCTTCGCCCAAATAATTGTTCCCAGTCATACTCTTTGGGTAATTCTAAATATTTAACTGTATTGGATATCGGGTTTAGAAAAATTTTAAATGAGTAAGACGCCACAACAGAAAGAATTAACGGCATTAAACGTCTCTGTCCTGATTCCGGCGTTTAATGAAGGGGAATATATAGCGGACGTTGTGAAGGGTACCCTTCAGTTTGTCTCCCGGGTTCTGGTGATTGACGATGGATCTGCCGATCGGACTGTATCGATTGCTGAGGAGGCCGGGGCGGAGGTTATATGCCATCAGGATAACAGGGGAAAGGGAGCGGCGCTTCAGACCGGGTTTGAGGCGTTATTGGAGGATGGCAGTGAAGCTATTGTTGTGCTGGATGGTGACGGACAGCACGATCCGGCGGAGTTGCCGGCGTTTATTAAATGCGCTGAAGAGAGCGGTGCCGGGATTGTTATCGGGAATCGACTGGCGGATGCCGCTGGTATGCCGCGGGTCCGATATTGGACCAACCGGACGATGTCGATTATATTATCCTGGCTGAGCAGACAGAAGATACCGGATAGTCAGTGCGGATACCGGTTAATCAGAAGAGAGGTATTGGAAAGGATTAACTTTACTACTGAGAATTATGATCTGGAGTCTGAGATGCTTATTTTAACTTCGCGTCTTGGTTTTAAGATTGCCTCGGTTCCTATCAAGACCATCTATACCGGCCAGGTGAGTGAGATCAAGCCGGGGATGGATACATTAAGATTTTTCAGATTAATTTTAAAGTATCTTACTGCTTCGAAATTTCAACCGCAAAGACAAAAAAAATAGATAATTTCACCGCAGAGAACGCAGAGTAAAGAAAAAAGGTTTTCTTCCATTTTGTGTGGGTAAACACTATGCAGAAACAGAAGGCCGCCAACGGCGTCCAACATAATAGCCCAGGGTGTAACCCTGGGAACAGAGCCCCCAAACACATCCCCATGCCGCACCCCAACGGGGTGCTCTGCGGCCTTAGATGTTGAACTCCGTTGGGGTTCTTTTTTTTGTTTTGGTGTTCGGATATATCCCGGGGATTCTCCCCTTGAACCCAGGGATTCTCCCTGGGCTTAGATGTTGAACTCCGTTGGGGTTCTTTTTTTGTTTTGGTGTTCGGATATATCCCGGGGATTCTCCCCTTGAACCCAGGGATTCTCCCTGGGCTTAGATGTTGAACCCCGTTGGGGTTCTTTTTTTGTTTTTGGTGTTCGGATATATCCCGGGGATTCTCCCCTTGAACCCAGGGATTCTCCCTGGGCTTAGATGTTGAACCCCGTTGGGGTTCTTTTTTTGGGGTGGTGGTGTTCGTATATATATCCCGGGGATTCTCCCCGGGCTTAAATGTGATACCCCTTCAGGGTATTTTTTGGCCCCCAACAGGGTCTCATACGTTTAAGCTATGAAGGCCACGGATACTGGAGCCCCTGGGGGTATTTTTTGGACCCCAACGGGGTCATACGTTTAAGCCACGGGTTCCACCCGTGGTTATCCAAACCAACCCAAACCCCAAACCCCGCACCCCAACGGGGTGCTACATGCCCTTTCTCGATTTAATAAACTCATTGAAATATATGAGCTTATGAATATAATATAGCACCCATTCAGGGTGCCCGGGTGGCAAAATTACCTATTGTACCCGGCGATTCTCGCCGGGCTTTAATGTTTCACCCCGTTGGGGTGAAAGAACAAGATGTTGATCAACAGATATAAAATATTACCCACACAAAATGGAAGAGAACCAGAAAAAAATAATACTCTGTATAATTAATTGGGTTATTGCTTTTTCGCACCACCGGAATAAAATAGTTTTGATAATTTCTTCTACCTATTTCTCTGCGATCTCTGCGTCTCTGCGGTGAAAAAAAGCTGTGTAACTGGGTTTAGATTTGAATGATCGGATGAATAATGAGGCATTGCTTCTCCGGCAGATGATGGTAGCCCGTCAGCTGGAACCGCGGGGGATTACGAATCGTCGTGTTTTAGAGGCTTTTCTCGATGTGCCGAGAGATGAATTTGTCCCAGGAGTTGATTTGACGGAGTCTTACGGGGATCATCCGATACCGATCGGGGAGGGGCAGACCATCTCCCAGCCATACATGGTCGCGGTAATGACCCAATGCTTGGAATTGACCGGCGGTGAAAAAGTGCTGGAGATTGGAACCGGTTCAGGCTATCAGGCGGCGATTTTATCTTGGCTGGCCGGGACCGTCTATTCCGTGGAGAGGATTGAGTCTATCGCCCGGCGCACGGATGAGTTGCTTCGTCGGAAGAACTATGACAACATAAATATTAAAGTGGGTGATGGGACTCTTGGTTGGCCTGAATATGGACCGTATGACGGTATTATTGTTACCGCCGGTTCACCGGGTATTCCTTCTCCGCTGGTGGAACAACTTGCTGAGGGCGGGCGGTTGGTAATCCCGGCTGGAAGCGGTTACTCCCAGCGTCTTCTGGTATTGACCAGGAGAGGAGATGAGATCATCCAACGCGATGAAGGCGGATGTGTTTTTGTGCCGTTGATCGGGGAATATGGTTGGGACCGCTGATTGCCCTAAATTAAGCCTTTTCTTTTCTGGATTCAACCCAGAGCAGGATAGTAACAACAGATATTCCTAAGATTGTCGTAATCACGGTTAGTATCTCTGATCTTCCAAATGTTACGGGGAGATGATTGGAGAGATAAATGATTTTTTCTCCCACTACCTGAGAAGTCTTAAAAGGCCAGATCATCCATAAAGATCCTACTACAAGTCCTACCAGAAACCCCATGGTTAAGTCGTGCCATTTTTTCAGGAGGTAGTTTATCAACCTGCTGAAGAGGGCGATCCCCACAACACACCCAACGGCAAATGCAAATAATACCGGGAGATTTCGGCTCGAAACCGCGTTCAGGATATCGATATACCCCCCCATTAATAACAATAAAAATGAACCGCTGATCCCCGGCAATATCATTGCTGAAATAGCTACGGCGCCAATAAGGACCATATAAAGTAGATAAGTTATCTCAATTTCAGCTTTTTGGGGCGTATTTGTTGTAAGATCCCGGGTCTGCTTTAATGCAAGTTTTGTCTGTTCTTTCTCCAATAATTTATCACCGGATGATGCGTTGGTAACCCCGACAATCAGGACTATCGCCAATACTGCTGTTAAGAAGACCGGGACTGTTTTCTTTTTTATCAGTCTGAATGGGGAGATTGTGGAAATCAGGATAAGACCAAAGAAGAATCCATAAGTAGGGTCATGGTAATTTTGTAGAAGATAAGGCATTAATTTTGCCAGAGCAAAAATAGCAGCAAGGGCTCCGACACCTATTGTAAGCAGAAAGAAACCGTCTATCCTTTTAAATTCATTCTTTAGATCATTTAGTGATTTACTCTTGAAACTGAATGACTTTAGAAAGATCAGGATTGTTCTGAAAGAAATGTTGTTTATTGCGGCTATGAGTCTTTCGTAAAACCCAAGTATTAAAGCCATTGTTCCGCCGGATACTCCGGGAATGATATTTGCAATTCCTATGATTGCACCATTAACAAGATTTAAAACAATATGTTTCACTTTTAGTCTCCATATATCTATAGGTTAAACCTAAGTTCAGGTTATAATAAAGAATGGGAAATCTAGCAAAACTTCCCGGGAAAAGCTATTTATAATTCAAACTCCTTTACGAAATCCCCATTATGAAACAAGGGTCATCTTTGGATGAGTGAGATGAAATATTTTTGCGACTTGACATTACAACGCTAATTACGTATCACTCTTCACGTTTTACCTTAAGATTCTGTTTTGAAATCTTTAAATTTTTTACAGGATCAAGTGAAGAAACAATATAGTGCCTCACCCTGGCGGAGCCCCGTGTGCTTTTACCGGGCCGGCCAGGTGAAAGCGATAACTTTCAACTTAAGGCACTTTAGCGCACTTTAGGCACTTATTCTCTTTCGGGGCGTAGCGCAGCCTGGCTAGCGCGCACGGTTCGGGTCCGTGAGGTCGGGAGTTCAAATCTCCCCGCCCCGACTTTTAATTGGGTAGGAGTTCTGCGTCACCGCCTGCGGCGGTGCCGCATCCGGCACCCGGCGGTTTTAACCGCCGGGATGACGGAAAATCTCCCCGCCCCGACTTATAGATACGAAGCTATATCTTACTCGAAAAGATTATTAACCACGAAGACCACGAAGTTCACGAAGGATTTTTAAAGAAATAAGAAATACTTATATTGTTTAATCTTCGTGTACTTCGTGATCTTCGTGGTTAATTGCTTTGCTGTTCACGGTAAAATTTTCCCGGAAAAATTTTAATGAAGTATGCCATCCTCTCCGACATACATGGTAATCTGGAAGCATTGCGATCGGTTCTGGCTGAAATCCGAAGGTATGAGGTTGAGAAGTATATCTGCCTGGGAGATATAGTCGGTTATGGAGCTAATCCAAATGAATGTCTGAGACTGCTCCAATCCTTAAACCCGTACGCTGTACTTGGGAATCACGATGCCGCCGTCTGCGGTCTTATCGGACTGGAAAATTTTACCCCGCTGGCCTCTCAGGCAATTATCTGGACTACCCGTGAACTGAAATCGGCCGGCAAAGAGTACCTAGCGTCCCTCCCGCTGGTCCGATCTCTCGGAGATATCACAATTTTTCACAGTAATCTTGCTTCTCCAGCGGATTGGCGCTATATCAAAAAACCACGGGAGACATATTCCTCATTTGAGAAACTGACCGGGTGGCTCGGCTTCTTCGGACATTCTCACCGCCCGGCTATTTTTCAGAAGAATGAACAGTGGGTCGATTACGTTATTGAGACAGAATTTCCTCTCTCCCGGGAGGAGCAGTATCTGATTAATGTTGGAAGTGTTGGCCAGCCCCGGGATCGTGACCCCCGAGCATCTTTCGCGGTATTTGATAATGAGTCGGGAGAGCTGAAAATCATCCGGGTTAAGTACCCGATCCGCAAAGCCCAGAAAAAGATCCGTGCCGCCGGTCTTCCGGAGCGCCTGGCGGCCCGTCTGGAAGAAGGAAAGTAAATTCATTTCACCGCAGAGACGCGGAGAACGCAGAGAGAGAGATAAGAAACAATCCACTGTACGATTAATTACAGTATTACGTTTCACACTTCCTAAATATAGTAGTGTATATAATATACTCAATTTTTTTCTCTCTGCGCTCTCTGCGTCTCTGCGGCTCAAACAAGTTATGAAGCTAAGTTCTATGACTCCAAAGGAAGCAGAAAAAAAGATAGTCCAACTCCGTAAGGAGATCCGGCACTATGATTACCTGTATTACGTTAAGGACGTGCCAGAGATATCGGACTATGAATATGACCGGATTTACCATGAGCTGGAAACTCTGGAGCAGGAATTCCCGGAACTTATCACACCCCATTCCCCCACCCAGCGGGTTGGCGGTGAGGCTCAGAAAAAGTTTGATCCTTATCAGCATCAATCTCCGATGCTGAGTATGGATAATACATACTCCGAAGACGAACTGCGGGAGTTTGAGCGGCGCAACCGGCGAATCCTTCCCGACGCGGATTTCAGCTATGTGGTCGAGCTCAAGATCGATGGAGTCTCGGTATCCGTGATCTATGATGAAGAGGTCCTGTCCGTAGGTTCCACCAGGGGCGACGGTCGGACCGGAGACAATGTTACCTCCAATATTAAAACGGTTCATTCAATTCCTCTGCGTCTGAATGCTGATGAATTTCCTCCCAGACTGGAAGTAAGGGGAGAGGTTTATATAGATAAGCGTGATTTCGCGGAGATCAACCGGAAGCAGGAGGAAGAGGGAAAAGAGTTTTACGCCAATCCCCGCAACCTGGCCGCCGGATCATTGAAGCAGCTCGATCCGAAAATAAGTGCTGCTCGCCGCCTCCGCTGCTGGATATATGCCTCTCCCGATCCTCAAACCCTTGGCTGTAAATATCATTCCCGGCTCCTGAACCGGCTGGAGGAACTGGGCTTTCCTGTGGAGCCGCACCATGAAAAATGTTCTACCATCGATGATGTCATACGGTACTGTCGTCTCTGGCAGGAGAAGAAGAACCAGCTTGACTATATGGTTGATGGAATGGTGGTAAAGGTTGATTCCTTCGCGCTCCAGGAACAGTTGGGAGCCACTTCCAAATCTCACCGCTGGCAGATCGCCTACAAATTTCCGGCTGAACAGGAGGAGACAAAGCTGGGAGATATAATTGTCCAGGTGGGAAGGCTCGGGAAATTGACTCCGGTAGCGATTCTGGAGCCGGTCTGGATATCCGGGAGCGAGGTCAGCAGGGCCAGCCTTCACAACCAGGATGAGATCGATCGTAAAGATATCCGGATCGGGGATAAGGTATTGGTCGAGAAAGCCGGCGAGATTATTCCCCAGGTTATCCATCCGATTAAAGGTAAGAGGACGGGCAAAGAAAAGAAATTCCGGATGCCGGAAGAATGTCCTTCTTGTGGTGGTCCGGTGGTACATCCGGAGGGGGAGGTGGCCTACCGATGCGAGAATATATCCTGCCCGGATCAGGTTAGAGAAAGATTGAAGCATTTTGCATCCCGGACCGCCATGTATATCCGGGGACTGGGACCGAAGGTGATTGAACAGCTGATCGAGAAAAACCTGGTAAAAAGCCCGGCTGACCTCTATCGGCTGAAAAGAGAAGATCTTCTGGGACTGGAACGGATGGCGGAAAAATCAGCCCATAATCTCCTGGGAGCGATCGCGCGGAGCAAGGAGAGTTCGCTGGAACGACTTATTTACGCCCTCGGTATCCGCCACGTGGGACGGACATCCGCTCGGATTCTGGTCGAAAGATATCCGGCTCTGGAAGAAATTGAGAAAGCATCTCCCCTCCAACTGGAAGAGATTCCGGAGATAGGACCGGTTATGGCCGAAAGCGTTCACAGCTTTTTCGCCAATCAGGATAACCTGAGGGTAATCAAACAATTGAAGGAAGCAGGGGTGGGGACTCTGCGGAGAGAGGTGGAGAGAGGGGAAGCTCCCGGCAGATTAACGGGGAAGACATTTGTTCTTACCGGAACGCTTGATAATTACAGCCGAGCCGAGGCGGAGGAGATGATCCGGGCGGAAGGGGGAAGGGCGGCTTCCTCCGTGAGCAAGAAGACCGATTTTGTGGTAGTTGGCGATAATCCCGGCTCCAAAGCAGAGAAGGCGAAGAAACTGGGGGTTAAAGTCATCTCTGAACAAGAATTTATTCAGCTACTTCAGGATAACCGGTAAGCAGTAAGCGGTGAACGGTAAGCAGTGAACGGTAAGCGGTCGACAAACCTGAATATCCAATATCCAACCAACCTCCGCCAAGGCTACGGCGGGCATGCAAGGAATATCCAATGAAAAAGGAAAGGAGCGATAGCAGCTCCAGACCCCGAAACAAGTTCAAGATGGACCGAAATAATCGGGATGCAAGCACAAGCACAAGCACAAGCCCAGGCACTTGGATATTGGATATTCCTTGTTGGTTGTTGGATATTCAAAAGGGGAAAAGGTTTGGGAAAGGAGAAGAAGTAGTTTCAACCAGAAAAAGTGACAACTTAAAATCAGGACGTGACAGCGTTGTTTTTCCGCGTACTGCTCTCTGCTTACCGTTTACTACTTCACAAGGTCCGAGTCGGTAAATAGTCTTTTAAGAGAAGGTATAGAATAATTATGAAACCTATAGTATATTTTACAGATCCCACCGCCCATGCCCGGCGGTCACGTTTGGATAAGCTTTCAGATCTATTTGACCGTAGCGGGGGGCCGGAAATTTTTCAGAGAGGGGATCGGGTATGTATCAAGGTTCATTTTGGGGAAGAAGGCAATACTTCCTATCTCAGGCCGGCCTATGCCCGTTTTCTGGTGAAAAAGTTAAAAGATCTGGGCGCCAAGCCGTTTCTGACAGATTCCAATACTCTCTACCGGGGGAGCCGCCATACTACCGAGGATCACCTGCTCACCGCCCGGCGGCATGGATTTACTGAAGAGAATATCGGGGCGCCCATTATCATTGCCGAAGAATTTATCGAGATTAAAGGCAGTTCCATCGGGGCGCGACCGGTTCGAGTTGCCCGGCTGGCTTTGGAGGCGGATAGTCTTCTGGTTATTACCCATGTTACCGGACATATGATCTTCGGGTATGCCGGCGCCATCAAGAATGTTAGTATGGGATTAGCTTCCCCCGCCGGGAAACAGATTATGCACAGTGATTTAAAACCGGTGGTGAAGGAAGATAAATGTATTGCCTGTGGGACCTGTCGTGATTATTGTCCGGTCAACGCGATTACCCAGGAGGGTAGGGAGAAGGCCAGGATCAATCATTCTATCTGTATTGGTTGCGGCGAGTGTATTACGGTCTGCCCGGTCAGCGCCATCCCGATTCTCTGGAAGGGAGAAGTCGGTCTTATCTCAAAGAAGTCCGCGGCTTACGCTCGCGCAGTTTTAGCCGGAAAGCAGGGCCCGGTTCTCTTCCTCAATTTCCTGATTGATATTACTCCGGATTGCGACTGCTGTGATTGGAGTGAACCTTCCATTGTCCCGGATCAGGGCATTCTGGCTTCCCGGGATATTGTGGCGGTGGATCAGGCCTCGGTAGATCTGGTCGGAAAGGCTCCCCTGCTCCCCGGGGCGACCGCGGTCAGCAAAAGTATTCAAGTTTCTCGCAAGAAGATACCATCATCGGTCGCGTCACAGTTTACCTCACTGCCACGGCTGAAAGATAAATTCAAAACTCTCTTCAATGTAGAGGTGGAACCATTTTTAAAAGAAGCGGAGGCCACCGGGTTGGGATCACGCGATTATTCCCTCAAGACAGTAAAATAAACAGGTTTACCACCAAGACGCAGAGCAAGATAAAACACTATGAGTGAAGGAAATAATAATTTATCTGCATGGTTTCTGTTGCTTTTTGCTGTTATATCAGGACTGGTGATACCAGCAATCGGAAGAACTGAGAACGCTACCGATCGGATTCGTTCGGCAGTGGTGAAGATTAAGAATATCAGTCAGCGCCCCAGTTATGATTCCCCCTGGGAAGATAATGATTTTTCTGGAGGTAGAGGTACCGGGGTTATTATTACCGGGAACAGGATTCTTACTAGTGCTCATGTGGTGAGCGATTCTAAGTATATCGAGATAGAGAAAGAGAATAGCGGAACGCCATACCGGGGAGTGGTCGCGTATATCGCTCATGACTGCGATCTGGCTATAATTGAACTGCTTGATCCCTCCTTCTTCGAAGATACGACGGTTCTCTCGTTTAACGATCAAATTCCCGAACTTGGTTCATTGGTCCTGGTCTATGGATTTCCCAGCGGCGGCCGTCGGATCTCGGTAACCAGGGGAGTCGTCTCCCGGATTGATTATACCCTCTACAGTCATTCCGCCCGGGATTATCATCTCATTCTTCAGATTGATGCGGCCATTAATCCGGGGAACTCCGGCGGTCCGGTTCTCCAGGACGGTGAGATTGTGGGGATTGCTTTTCAGGCTGTCCAACCTTCAGAAAATGTCGGGCATGTAATCCCGATCACCGTGATAGAGCATTTTTTAGATGATATTAAGGATGGCCGATATGATGGTTACCCGGACCTGGGGATTGTCACCTCAAACCTTCTCAATCCCGCTTATCGGGATTATGTAAATCTCCCGGAGGGGAGGACCGGAGTGGTGGCTTCGGCTCTGGTGGATGATCATTCGGCTATCGGCATTATCCAGCCCGGAGATATTATTCTATCGATTGACGGCAATCCGATCGGGAACGACGGTACGATACTCATTGATGGGGAAAGTTATCAACTAGAGGAAGTGGTTGAGCGTAAACAGGTAGGAGATGAAGTAGTTTTTGACATCATCCGGGGAGGAGAGGAGATTAGTTGCCGGGTCCCCCTCAGTAAAAATAAGGAATTACTGAAGACCTGGAAAGAATATGAAGAGCAGCCGGAGTATTTTCTTCTTGGCGGGCTTCTCTTCCAGCCTCTGTCACTGGAATACCTGAAGACCTGGATGGGGGATTGGTGGAGCCGGTCCGATCCACGACTTCTCTATTATTTTAAATATTACAATCAAGATAAATTGTGCCGGGAGATGCCGGAGGTAATACTACTCTCCCGGGTTCTGGCCGCCCGGGTTAATCAGTATTACAGCGATCTCCATGACTTGGTGGTCAAGGATGTCAATGGAGTTCGGATCTTGTCTTTATCTGATCTGGTCAGTGCTTTTGAGAATCATACTGGTCCTTATCATGTGATTGAGTTTGATGGAGATTTTCCGCCCTGTGTCTTGAATGTCGAAGATGTTAAGAAGGAGAATCAGCGAATTCTGGAGCGGTACCGGGTTAGCCGGGATCGGTATATAAAGAAATGAAGGAGCAAGTTAAGCAAAAAGTAGACTTGACCCCTATTTTTTTGGTGCTGGGGGTTTTTCTTATGGCCGGATCTGTTCTTGGCGGGGGGGCTTCGGATCAGGTGGAGAATGGACCGGTCCGGATTGAGGTTACCTACCAGGAGAACAATTACTCCAGTCCCTGGAAGCAGAAGAAAGCCGGGAGTCGTTCGGGATACGGGTGCGTGCTATCTTCCAAGAGGATATTGACCACGGCGGATATTGTGAAGGACTCGACCATGATCAAGCTGGAGAAACCTGGAGGGAAGAAGTTTTACCCGGGGCGAATTGAGGTGATCGATTATGATGTTGATTTGGCGGTGGTTTCGGTTGAGGATGAATCATTCTTTGACGGGTTGACATCGGTTGAGATAGATCAGCGTATCCGGATAGACCAGCCGGTTAAATTCATGGTCATGGAGAATTCGAATAAGATCCGGGGCATCCCGGGAGAGATTGTCAAAATCTCGGTGGAGAATTATTTCCTCGGTCCGGATAAATACCTTACCTATGGAGCCGCGGTTAACTTTGAGGATAGGGGAGGGGGGTGGAGTGAGCCGGTATTCTCCGGAGATAAATTGATCGGGCTCACGATGTTATACAGCGGGAAGAAGCAGTACGCGACCATTATTCCGGCTTCGATAATAAACCGTTTTCTGGCTGCGGATCGCCCCGGCGGATATATTGGTTTTCCTCATCATGGATTTATCGGTGCCGGGGTGAGGGATCCCGTCTTCCGGGAATATCTTCAGCTTCCTCCCGATGGAGGAGGATTGTATATCTCTTCCATATATCCCGGCGGATCGGCGGATGGAGTTCTCCAGGAAGGGGATGTCCTTTTCTCGGTTGATGGTTTCCCGATTGATGTTGATGGATATTATACAGACCCGGATTGGGGGAGTATTGAATACCGGGATCTTTTTACCCGATTTCATTCCCCGGGAGAGGAGATTGAAGTAGAGATATTCCGGGGAGGTAAACAGTTAAAAAAGAAGATAAAGCTGGCCCGGTTGGACCGGTCCAACTATCTGATCCCTCCCTATAGCAGTGGAGAACCGCTGGAGTATCTGATTGTCGGCGGCCTGATTTTTCAGGAGTTGACGGCTGATTACCTGAAGGATTGGGGGGAGAAATGGCAGACTAAAGCTAACAAAAAGTATCTTTATTACTATACTTACCACTCCCGCCGGCCTGAACCGGGAAGAAACAGGATTATTATATTAAACAAGATCCTCCCCGATCGGATTAATCTTGGTTATCAGGGGATGTCCGACCTGGTTCTGGCTGAAGTAAACGGCCTTCCGATCTCTAAGATAGGAGACGTAAAAGAAGCGTTGAAACACCCGGAAAAAGATTTTTACCGGTTTACCTTCGAAGAATTTGACCAGGAGTTGGTCCTCCCGATTGACTCCCTTCCGGAAGCCGACCGTCGAATAGGCGAGCAGTACGGGATTAGCAGGATGAGTAGATGAAATCCACGATGGTATTTTTGAGTAAGGAAAGGCTATTGTCTGTCGCCTTGTTCGATGGTCGTCTTTTAATTCATAATATCTCCAAATACCATGAAATCCCATAAAGGAATCCCCTCCAGCGCGATTATCATCTTCATCCTTATCATCGTTCCGATACTGGTTTTTGGGCCGGCCGGGAAGTATGGCTTTGTCGGCTGGGACGACGGCATCCACGTCTATAACAACCGCTATATCGGGTCTCTGTCCCCGGGGAATATTATTCATTTCTGGATTGGGCCCCATGAGGCGATGTATATTCCGGTCACCTTTACCGCCTGGTCATTACTGGCGGCCATCTCCCGCATTGTTTCACCGGGGGGGATTGCCTTCGGGTTAAATCCCGGAATCTTTCACCAGGCCAATATCTTCCTTCATATCTGCAATATCCTATTACTCTATGGGATATTGAAGTTGCTCCTGAGAGGTAGCAGCAAAGATCCGGATAGGATAGCGTGGGCGGCTTGCCTGGGGGCACTCCTCTACGGAATCCATCCTCTTCAGGCCGAGCCGGTAATCTGGATTTCCAGCCTGAAAGATGTTCTTTGCGGTTTCTTCTCGCTTTTGGCCCTGAATCAGTATATTCGTTATGTCCGGGCGGTGGAGATCAACCGGCAGCTCTCCAGTGTCAACCGGAGGCAGAGGAAACGCCATGGCATCTACGCGGTCATCTTTTTTGCTCTGGCAATTCTCTCCAAGGCCGCCGCGGTCCCGCTGGTGGTGATCGGATGGCTCCTGGCCCATTTCCGCTGGCGGGACTCCGAACTGACCGGCCGGAAGAGCTCTCTGAAGGCCCTTTTTCATCCTCCCTTTACAATGCTTTTGCTCTGGCTGGGGATGACGCTGCCGGTTATCTTCATGGCCAAGTTCTCCGAGCAGGAGATCCCGTTGGGGTATATCGCCCCGCTCTATAGCCGATTATTGATCGCCCTGGACGCGATTGCTTTCTATCTCTATAAGCTCATCCTGCCCTTGAACTTGGGGATAGATTACGGCCGTACCCCGGCCCGGGTGATGGAGAATGGATGGCTCTATTACAGCTGGATCTTTCCGGTCCTTCTGACGGGGTTTTTCCTCTTCTTTAAGGAGCGCCGCCGCTGGCTGATTATCCTGGGGATCTTTGTAGTCGGGGTCTTCCCCACCCTGGGCCTGGTTCCTCACGGCTACCAGATCTTCTCCACGGTAGCCGACCGGTTTCTTTATCTATCGATGATCGCGCCTGCCCTGGCGCTCTCCTGGATCTTTATCCGGAGCAGGAAAGCGATCATCTCCGGTATCTGTATCGCCATTGTAATCGCCTATTCAATAGCGGGGATTATCCAGACAAAGTACTGGGCGGGTAATCTTGCTCTCTTCCGGCATTCCCTGGATGTGAATCCGGACAGTTATATGGCTCACTATAATCTGGGAATGACTCTGTCCGGAGAGGGGAGTCCCGCCGCCGCGATCGAACATTATGAGCGGGCGATTGAGATTAAGTCGGATTACGGCCGGGCTCATAATAACCTGGGGGCGATATTAACCGAGCAGGGTGAGTACCTGCTGGCTATATCTCACTACGCCGAAGCCTTCCGGCTGGAGCCGGGGAACGGACGGGCCTTCTTTAACCTGTACAGTGCCCATAACGATCTGGGGATCCGGCTGGCGGATCAGGGAGACCTTACGGGGGCGATCACCCATTACCGGGAAGCGATTCGCGTTAACCCGAGTTACGCCGATGCTTACAGTAATCTGGGGAATGCGCTGGCTGACGGGGGGGAGTTAGATGAAGCCATCCATCAATATCGACAGGCACTCCGGCTCAAACCGGATTTTGCGATGGCGGCCAACAACCTCGGGATTGCCCTGATCCGGCAGGGAAAGGAGGAAGAAGCCATCGCGAGTTTTTCCCGGGCGCTCCAGATCAATCCGGGTTTCGCCCGGGCCCGAAAAAATCTGGAGATGGCGCGCGGCTCCCTGCTTCAGCCAAGATCTGAATAGATTGACCATACTCGGAAAGTTATTTTCAACTTTTTGTGTTCAGAAAACTAAATATTCACCACGAAGGTCACGAAGAACACGAAGAAAAACAAAGAAAACTATATAATCATTCCTGTTTTTATCGAATTTCTTCGTGAATTTCGTGTTCTTCGTGGTTAAAAAGGCTTTTCGAACAAGGTCTATCTTGCTTTTTCCAGTGTGAAGACGGATAATTATTCCAGTCCAAAAGGGGAGGATGTTGGGGAAAAATACATATCAATCGGTGGCAAAATAGCTGCGGAGCTAAGTTATAGATGAGATTCCCACGGAGATCAGGTATTTTACTGCATATTACTTCCCTTCCATCCTCGTATGGAATTGGTGATCTTGGGGAGGAAGCCTACCGGTTCGTGGATTTTTTAGAATCTGCCGGCCAGAAGTTATGGCAGGTTCTTCCTCTAGATCCGACCGGGTATGAAAATTCTCCTTATTCCAGTTCCTCCGCCTTTGCCGGGAATTGTCTTCTGATCAGTCCGGCAGAGCTAGCTGAAGAGGGGTTGATCTCCCAGAAGGTGATCTCCTCCATCAAGGAACTGCCGGTAGGCCGGGTTGATTTCTCCCGGGTAATTAACCTGAAGAGGGAGTTACTGGATTCCGCCCGGATGACCTTCCTCTCCGATTCCGCGGGGAAGGAAAACAGGGAGTTCGAAGATTTCTGCGATGAGAATTCCTACTGGCTGGAGGAGTTCGCATTCTTTACGGCATTGAAGGGTTATTTTCAGGGGGTGCCTTGGTATACTTGGCCGGAATCGATAGCTTTCCGCCGCCCGGCGGCGCTCAGGGAGTACCGGGATCGATTTTCCGGAGAGATTGAGACGGCCAAGTTCAGGCAATTTCTATTTTCCCGCCAATGGCAGAATTTACGGAAGTATGCCAACCGGGGAGGGATTAAAATAATCGGTGACATTCCGATATTCGTGAACCAGGATAGTGCTGATGTCTGGGCTAACCGGCATCTCTTCCTTCTTGATGATAAGGGCTGGCGGACCGTGCTCTCCGGAGTTCCCCCCAGTCGGGACGGAGTGAGTCAGATATGGGATATGCCGCTCTATGACTGGAAGGCGATGAAAGAGGATGGTTATGAGTGGTGGAAGGAGCGTTTCGCGGCCATCTTAAAGGATGTGGATATTATTCGGCTCGATCATTTCTCCGGATTCTACGCTTTCTGGCATATCAAGGTGGGAGCTGAAACATCTGCCGAGGGAGAGTGGGTGAGAGGCCCCGGGGCCGAGTTGTTTAAAGAGGTGGAGAAAGAACTTGGAGATCTTCCCATTATTGCCGAGGCATTGGAACCGGCGATTAAGAAGGAGGCTAACGCACTTCTCAATGAACTGGGATATCCCGGGATTCGGGTTCTCCAGCATGGTTTTCGGGGGGGACGGCGCAACCCCCATCTGCCGGAAAACTATCCGGATGAGTGTGTGGCCTATCCCGGAACTCATGATGACAATACCATCCTGAATTGGTATAGATCGCGGAGTCCGAAGACAAAGAGACTGGTCCGCGATTATCTGGAGATTCCCGGCGGTCGGTCGGTCAACTGGCAGATAATTCGGGTTATGGAGGAGTCGTGTGCCGATACTGTTCTGATACAGCTCCAGGATATACTTGGCCTGGGGGGCGAAGCTAGGATGAATCGACCCGGTACTTATTCCGGTCAATGGGAGTGGAGGTATGACCGTGAGATGCTGACGGGAGGGATGGCTGCGCGGCTGATTCAGTTGACTGGGGATAGTGGGAGGTAAAAAAGCTGAACATCGAACGTCGAACGCCGAACGTCGAACATCGAACGAGGCCTCGGTAAGGCGGCTGACGGCAGGCGGAGGATAGGAGGAGTAAGAGCTGAATGTTCAACTTTCAACGTCCAACGCTTAACGTTCAACGACCGGCGGAGCGGCAAAAGGATGAACATCGAACGCTGAACCAGCCTCTGCCAAGGCTTCGGCAGGCAGGCGTCCAACTTCGAACGTCGACCGCGGCTCCAGCCAAAGCGAAGTTCGACGTTCGAAGTTGAGCGTTCGACGTTCGATGTTCAGTTTTTAATAAATGCATACACACAATAAGACATAGCTCCCATTTAAATATTATGAAGTTACCAAGAAATGCCGGAATCCTCCTTCATATCACTTCCCTCCCCGGGCCGTACGGGATTGGTGATCTGGGGGAGGAAGGACGACGTTTCGCTGACTTTCTGGATTCCGCTGGTTTGAAACTCTGGCAGATCCTCCCGCTCAATCCGACCGGTGTTGGCAACTGTCCCTACTCCAGTTCATCCGCTTTTGCCGGCAACCCTCTGCTGGTCAGCCCGAAAGATCTGGTGAAAGAAGGTTTGATTAAAGCTGGCAATCTTCCCCGGGCCTCGGGATTATCCTCAAAACGGGTTGATTTCTCCCGGGTGATCAGCTCCCGCCGCCGGATCCTTGATCAGGCCCGGAGAAATTTTAAGCAGGATTCCGATTTCGGTTTGAGGAAAGAGTTTGATCTCTTTTGCTGCCGGAACATATTCTGGCTGGATGATTACGCTCTCTTTGTCGCGCTGAAAGGGCGTTATAAAGGCGTACCCTGGTTTAAATGGCCAATACCGCTCGCTGTAAGGGGGGAGGCGGCACTTAAGGCCGCGGCCCGGGAACTGGAGGGAGAGATCGAGGCGGTCAAGTTCTCCCAGTTCCTATTCTTCCGTCAATGGGCTGATTTTCGGAATGACGTGAATCTCCGCGGCGTGAAGATAGTGGGGGATATCCCCTTCTTTGTAAATCAGGATAGCGCCGATGTCTGGGCTGGCCGCCGCCTCTTCCTCCTTGATAAGCGAGGACGCCGGACCGCGCTCTCCGGGGTTCCTCCCCCGAAAGGCGGAAAGGTCGGACAGGTCTGGGGTAACCCGCTCTATAATTGGAAAGAGATGGAGAAAGATGGATACGAGTGGTGGATAGCCCGGTTTAAGCTGGTCCTCAGTCTGGTGGATATTGTCCGGATTGATCATTTCTCCGGATTTTATGCCTGCTGGCATATCCCGCCCTCAACTCCATCATCAACAAAAGGGGAGTGGGTTAAGGGGCCGGGAGCGAAACTCTTTCGCCGGATCCGGAGAGAGTTGGGGAAATTGCCGATTATTGCCGAGGCGCTGGAACCGGATGTCCAGAAACCGGTTGATCGAATAATGAGAGAGTTTAAGATCCCGGGGGTTCGGGAACTGCAGTTCGGTCTGGAGGGGAGTAAGCCCGGTTATCATCATCCGGATAAGATCCCGGTGAACTGCGCCTATTATACCGGGCTTCACGATAACGATACTTCTCTTGGATGGTACCGTAAACTAAGTCCGAAGAGAAAGAGACGGGTTCTTAAATATCTGGGAGTTAAAGCCCGGGGTGTGAGTCACGGGATGGTACGGGAGGTCTTCAATTCGATGGCGGATACCGCGATTGTCCCGCTCCAGGACCCGCTTGGTTTGGGGAGTCCCGCCCGGATGAATATCCCGGGCCGGGCCCGGGGCCAGTGGGAATGGAGATTTGAGGAAGAAGACCTGACCGATACTCTGTCCAGGGATCTGGCAAGTCTGGTCACTGGGTCCGGGCGGTGAAAAGATATAGTAGACACTGATTAAAACCACGAAGGACACGAAGAGCACGAAGGTTTGAAAAAATTAGTTAACCTTCGTGTCCTTCGTGGTTTTGAGTAGCTATACTCCCGGACAAAAAAAGGCCGCGGTGCGTGAGCACCGCGGCCTTTTTGATTCTCTTCCTTCTTTACTTCTTGGGAGGAACGACGCCGTTCAGAGCGGTCTTGGAGACCTTGAATCTCAGGACGGTCTTAGCCGGGGACTTCCATGGTTTGCCCTTTTTCTTGCCAAACTGAATGATTCCCTTGCTGGCTTTCTGGCGGGCCTTGTAGAACCTGCCCAGACCGGGGAGTGTTAATCCAACTTTCGCCTTGGCGCCCTTATAGACGATGGCGACCAGGGAGTCGTAAGCCGCGGTAGCGGCTTTTTTGGAGATATCAGCATCCTTTGCGATCTGATCTACGATTTCTTTCTTTGTCCATTTCTTAGCCATTTTTCCCTCCTTATATTATGGGATTAAAATATTGGATTAGCCAATGATTGTTACATAGAATACCTGAATCGTGGATGTAGTCAAGATTTATTTTCTTTAAAAAATGCTTTTCGAGTAAGGTAGAGCTGGGGCGAGTGATGTTTAAGGGATGGCGGCACGGTAGAGGGTTGCGTTGCCCCGGATTGTATAATCACCGGCGGAGAAAGGTATGAAGATTGACTCACCTTTCTTTATCGCAAGTTTATGATCCTCCCCCCCACGGACTATCTGAGCGAACCCATTCGTAGAAAGGATGATCTCCGCGCCGGTTCGGAGTCCCGAATTAAAGAGGTCAGAGTTATTGAGATCGATCCGGGATAGTTGGAACTCCTGGGCCGGGGTGGAGTAGATGAATTCGATCCGGTCAGTTGTCTCGGGTCGGATGATCCGAGCGGGAGAGCCGGTGAAGATCAGGGCTTTTAATAGTTCCGGGATGTCTACATGCTTGGCGGTCAGACCTCCCCGCAGGACGTTATCGGAGTTGGCCATGATCTCAATTCCGGCGCCATTTAGATAAGCATGGAGAATACCGGCTTTCATATAGAGGGCTTCCCCGGGTTGGAGGCGGACTGTGTTCAGGAGGATAGGAGCAAAGGCCCCGATGTCATTGGGGTAGGAATTGAGCAGTTTGATAGTCCAACCAAATGTTAGTTCTTCTTCTTCTGACCGTCGTTCAGCCTGATTAACGCAGTGAAAGAGATGAACCAGAAATTCGGAGCTTTGGTTTTCGGATAGATTCAGGAGTTCTCGAAAAAATAATTGGAATGTGTTGGCATCTGGGCTGGACAAGAATTTAGCGACCCCTGGTATTTCCCGGTCAATTCTAAGATAGGAGAGAAGGCCGGCGATCTCATTCAGATCCCGGAATCCGCTCAGGGCGTCAAAGGGAGTTAACGCGCAGATCAATTCCGGCTTATGATTGGGATCCTTATAATTCCGGTTAAAGGCATCAGGAACAACTCCGGCCGCGTTCTCTTTCTCATAACCTTCCCGGGCCTGGTCGAGGCTCGGGTGGGCCTGAATGGAGAGAGGATGGGCGGCCGCCAGTACCTTAAAGAGGAACGGTAGTCTCCCGGTTTCTCGGCTTCCCAGCATTCCCTCCGGGTCCTGCCGGATAAGTTCAGAGAGGGAGAGATTGCCATCGGGCGCGAGGACCAGGGAAGGTGCCCGGGTATGAGCTCCCATCCATAATTCCGCGCAGGGCTTTTCCGCGGGAGAACTTTTCCCCAGCAGTTCCGGAATAAATGTCTTTGACCCCCAGGCGTAATGCTGGATTGAATTTCGCAGGCAATAGATCATAAGAACTTGCCTCACTTCGTTCGGGCAGCGTTCTAAAGTGCAATCGTATTATTCGAAAATTTAATAAGAATAAAAAATAAGATTTTTAAAACAATCACTATACTGTTATTATAAACTAAGAACAAGCCAAGAAATAATATGAGATTTTTTTTGATAACCATATCGGCAACGGTTCTATTTTTTCTCTCCCCTCCGGGTAATTTCTGTTTTTCTTCTGATTCTAAGAGTTCAGGTTCTCAGATAGGATACCGGGTCTTCTATGACGATTTTTCAGAAGATATGGACAATAAGTGGATCCGATCTTCCCCCCGGAGTCCACGGATCAATATCTACCGGGGGCGCCCCGCTCCATCTTCCGATAATTATGGAGATGGTACCAAGAATAGTGGTCTTTTAAGTAAGAGGAGTTTTTCCCTGACCCCGGGAACGATTATCCGCTGTGATATGTATATATTTCCCCGGAGTGAAAAAACCTGGATCGGGGGATCATTCGGCCTGCCCGTCAATCCGGAGGTTTTCCGGCGGGGCGAATGGCCCGAGTGGCTGGTCGGGATGAGTTATAACTATATCGGAAAATTAGAATGGACAGAGGGGTTGTTCCAGGAAGAAGGGACACTGGTATGTTATCTAATCGATGAAGACGGCAAGATAGAGATAGATCGCTCCCCCTACACCAACCGTTACCTGAACGGTTGGCATACCTTTGAGATAATGATTGGGGCCAACTGCTTTGTGGAGTTCAGGATTGATGGAGATCTGATATATTACTCCCGCAAGCGGTTCTCTTTCGTGCAGACCCACCTCCCCCTGCTTTTAGGTCATCGCTCTGGAAGAGGGGGAAAGGTTTATCATGATAACGTTGAGGTGCTGACGTATAAAAAGAACATAGCGCCATAGGGGCAAAAAGGTTGCGGTAACCTGGCTCGAATCAGTTGTGTGGGATGGTTGCGAAGCTAAGTTTTCTGGCCCCCCGATTGAATCAAGTGGCAAAAACAATAAATTATTGTCTAATTTCTTATATTTTACTATCCTTTGTATTCTCACTGATTAGTCAAATGAAAATAAGATTTTGTAGCTCGATAAAGTTACAAAATGACCAAATGGCGTTAATTCCAATATACTACCAGTAAGTTAGCGCCGGAGGCGATAACTTATGAAGATAATTATTGTTGTAGTGGCTCTCTTGTTTATCTTTTTTCCGCCCTTCGTATTTTCTCAGACTGATAGCAATGACTCCGCCGCTGGCGAATCCGCGCATGCCGTCTATGACCGGGCGACAGTCCAGGTCCGGCTTGACAGAGCAACGCCAGCTCAGATTGAGGAAGCGCTTATACTCCTTAACCGGCACTGGGGAATATTCCCGTCGATCCAGTACCTCCGTTTCCAGATTCCGGGCGGGGATCAGGAACTGTTATTTCTCCGGGGTCGGAATGATGAGGTTGAGTCAGCCCGGCGGATCGCGGAGCAACTGGATGGCCTTTATCCGGCCGGGGAAGATCCCGGTCCCATCACCTCCCTTTCCCTCACCAGTCTCAGCGCCGGTTCTATGAGGGACAAGATCCTCGCACTCTCCGGGCAGGTTGGTCTGGGCCTGGCCCCGGAACAGCTGATTATCTTTCCGGACAAGACTGGCGGAAGCCTGTTTTTCCGGGGAACTGCTTCAGCCGTCAGTCAGGTTCAGGAGATCAAGAAGGAACTCGACCAGTCCCGGCATGAGTCGCTGAGTGACCTGATATTCGGATTCCTGAGAAGATTCCGCGAGGATCTATCAGTTCACTTTCTTACTGTCAGCACATACGCCGCTTCGGCGGTCCTACTTCTCATCATCCATTTTATCCTGATCCATCTTCCCTGGGTTGGCAAGTTCTATCAGCGCTGGTTTACTATTATCTGGACTCGGTTGATTAATGATGTCAAAGGCAGAGGATTTGCCTTTGAGGTAATTAAAAGCCTGACTGAGACGGCGGTGGAGGCGGTTGAGCAGGAAAGCCTTGCCGCCGGGAAAAATAATAACTCGTCCGAAACAATTCTAACCGGTTCGTCAAAGAAAGCCCGGGCTCTGGTCATTGCCCGGGAACTACTTATCTATCGCGGATTTAATCCGGATGACCCTCAGATAAAACGCATTGTGAATGACGTGATTGAGAGTGCCGTCTTTCGGTTAAAAAACCAGTAAGTAGTAATCTGTGATCAGTAAGCTGTAAGCCGGCATCCCGGTTGACAGGTATTTTTTCCCGATAACTGATAACTTTTAACTTTAGGCACTTTAGTGCACTTTAGGCACTTCAAAACGTTGCTTGATCAAGGACTAGTTATTAACAAATGCAAGCCCTACCTGAAGAAAAATCTATATCTTCCATCACGATCCATATATCCGAGAAGATCTCTGATGATCGCGGGGTGGCGCTTCTGGTAGATATCAAGCAGATAATTTCCCGGGGAAATAAGGAAGTTCTTCTAGACTTAAAGGGGATGGAGGAACTGGACAGTCGTGGCTGTGCCTGGCTTATCCGGGCAGTGAGATCGGGCGACAGAACGGGCGCCCGTGTTTCAATAGTGGGTGCTTATGGACGGGTGGCGGAATTTCTTGAGCTGATGCGTCCAAACTTTAATCCGTCAGCTCCACCTCCAGTGCATCACGAAGGACTGCTGGAACAACTGGGCGGAAAAGTGATTGACGCCTGGAAAGAAACCCGGGAAATCGGAAATCTTATAATCGACGCTATCTACTGGTCTTTTCTTGCTCCGGCGGAGGGGAGAGGGATCAGATGGAAAGGGGTCCTGGATGAGATTCAGCAGATGGGTTCAAGCGCGATCGGGATTGTCTGCCTAATTAACTTTCTCCTTGGAGTGGTCATCGCGATGCTCTCGGCGGTCCAACTGAGGCTCTTTGGGTTGCAGATCCTGGTGGCCAGTGGCGTGGTGATCGGGTTTGCTCGGGAACTGGCCCCGATAATGACCGGGATTGTGGTATCAGCGAGGACCGGCGCCGCCATCACCGCCCAGCTCGCGACCATGCAGGTCTCAGACGAGATAGACGCAATGAAGGGGATGGGGCTGAGTGTGGCCAAGTTCCTGATCGCTCCCAAGGTACTGGCGATCCTGGTCTCGCTTCCAATTCTAACGATGCTGGGGTTTATTTCGGGAGTAGCAGGTGGTTTTATGCTGGGAATCACGTCAATGGGGTTTACATTTGAACGTTGGTGGTGGCAGACGCTTCAGGCAGTGAAACTGGGAGATATTACCCAGGGTTTTATTAAATCGATATTTTTTGCTATGATCATTGTAGTAGTTGGATGTCATAACGGGCTCCGGGTCTCAGGGGGAGCTGATGAAGTCGGCCGGGCCACCACCCGATCGGTAGTGATGGATATTTTCCTGATTATAGTGGCTGATATGCTCTTCGCGACGCTTTTCTTTTTTACGACATGATAATATGGGCAGTGGGCAGTGGGGAGTGGGCAGTGGTGGCAACTCGCGTGGATTCGCGAGCCCCGCAAAATGACCTTCAGTCATCGCGGGGTAAAATTAGCGGTTTTACAATGGGCCGAGGTAGGGGGAAAAGAAAGTTGACCCCATTAGATAGGCTTCGCCATCTAACGGGGCAGGCAGGTGACAGTTGTCAGTTGACGGAGGGAATACCACTCTAAATAATATTCGTTTTTACCAAGTTTTTAAATTCGCGTAATTCGCGAAATTCGTAGTTCAGTAAAGGGGGAGAGGTAGAGGACAATTAGTGTAAATTCGTGTAATTCGTGGACTAAAAAGGGGCTGAGGTTGGGGGAAACAAGCATATAATTAGTGGACTGTTCAGGGGCCGAGGCAGAATAGATGGAGCGAAAACCGATAATTAAAGTCTCTGATCTGGTCGCCGGTTATGGCGGACCGGTTGTCCTGAAGGGGATCTCCTTTGATGTTTATCCGGGGGAGATAATGGTAGTAATCGGCGGTTCCGGTTGTGGAAAGTCGACTCTCCTCAGACATATGGTTGGCCTGCAGCGGCCTATCTCAGGATCGATCTGTTGCTGGGGAGAGGATATAACCAGGATGGATGAAGATGAACTGGACCACCTTCTCCATCGGGTCGGGCTCTCATTCCAGGAAGGCGCGCTCTTTAATTCCATGACTGTCGGAGAGAATGTGGCGCTTCCGATGGAAGAATATGGAGATCTGGCTAAAGAGTTAATCCCGGTCCTGGTCAGGATGAAATTAAGTCTGGTTGGGCTTGGGGATTACGGATATATGATGCCGGAGGAACTATCGGGGGGTATGAAGAAGAGAGTTGGCTTTGCCCGGGCGATTGCTGTTGATCCGAAGATCGTTTACTTTGATGAACCTTCAGCCGGATTGGATCCTATTATGGCCGCGGGGTTAGACAATATTATCCTTGAAATCAGGAAGTTGATGGATTTGACAATGGTAGTTGTTACCCATGAATTGGAGTCGATCCGTGCTGTCGCTGACCGGATTCTGATGTTGGATCAGGGTGAGATTATTTTCTCCGGAACTTTAGATGAAGCTGAGCGAACGAATCAGCCCCGGGTCCGGCAGTTTTTTGAGCGAAGACCGGATAAGAGCATTGGAAATAATTAAATTCTATTTCGTAATTTAAATAACCGCGAAAAGAACAAATTATCACCACGAAGAACACGAAGGACACGAAGAAAAAGAATTTATAATTGTTTCTATTTTTCTAAAATACCTTTGTGACCTTCGTGTCCTTCGTGGTTAAATAGATTGCAGAGCGAAGTTCTTTTAAAGGAGCATGAATAGTGGCAACTAAATCTCAGAAAACCAAAGTCGGTATCTTCCTTTTAGTCGGGCTTGTCGTGATAATATCGGTATTTGTGATTATCATCCGGAAGGATAGCAAGCCGACCGATATGTATTTCGTAAAGTTTGAAGAGAGCGTAGGGGGATTGAAGACTGACTCATCAGTTCTATATAAAGGAGTCCAAGTAGGGAAGGTAAAAAACATCTGTGTAAAGGATGTTAATGAGATTATTGTCCAGGTGGCGATCGAGCGGGATCTTGTGACTCTTAGAGAGGGGACAATCGCCAAAATTGCAATGGGCAGTCTGATGGGTGGAAAGGAAGTCGAGTTAACCGGAGGAAAATCAGGTGCTCCGGTCTTAAGACCCGGGTCATATATCTCATCGGAACCTTCGATAATGGGCAACCTGGCTAAGGACGTCCCTCGGATCCTCGATGATATCAAGCAGATCCTTGGTAATCTGAATCAGGTCATGGGGGAAGATAATGCGGATCTGATCGGGTCTATTCTCAAGAATACTGATCGATCAGTTGTCTCTCTCAATACTACCATGGCCGAATTGGAGAGACTGATTCAGTTGGTCAGAGTAGATCTCTCCGATCATGGATATGAGTTAAGAGATACGATGCTCAGTCTTCAGAAAGCGATGAATGAGGCTGCTCAGACTTTCCACTTTTTCCGGAATGACCCGTCCGCCATAACCTGGGGAAAGTCAAAACCGGATAATCCGTATGTCCGATAGGCAGTGGGGAGTAAGGAGTGGGGGGTAAAAGATGAACATCGAACATCGAACGCTCAACTTCGAACTTCGAACGCACTAGGCAAAGGTGACAACTTTTAACTTTAGGCACTTTAGCGCACTTTAGGCACTTATTTTACTTTAGGCACTTATTTTCAAAAGGGAAATTATTCATGAAACAGATTTATATGACGGTATCTCTAATTTTATTATCGGCGGTAATTATCTCCTGCGGATCAACTCTGCCGACTCATTTCTATCGGATTGCTACTGACCCCGATATGAATAAAGTCGATCAGGTGATCCCATTGAAGGTAGAAGTAAACTCGGTTCGGGCCCCTGACCGTTACCGGGATCGTATTGTTTATCGCCGGGGGGAATATGAATATGGTTTTTATGAATACAGCCGGTGGATCGCTGCCCCGGGCGAGATGATTCGAAGGTCCCTGATCGATGCTTTGATTGAGGCTGGTATATTTTCCACGGTAGATCCTTTTGGGAATAATTCTGATTCCGATCTGGATATTGACAGCGAGATTATCAGCTTTGATCAAGTGCTGGAAGGGGAAGTGAATTTCGCTGATTTTGGATTGATCCTTAAATTCAGCCGCTCGGATACCGGCGCTCCGGTCTGGAGTTACCGGGCTAAAGAACGGATCGAGCAGCAGGGAGAAGAGAGTTTTGCCGCCGCGATGAGCGAAGCGGTAAAAAAAGTAATAATCCAGGCTATCGTTGAAATGGAAAAGTCGGAAAAACTACGGGGGTTGCCCGCTGAGTTAAGCAACGCTAAGAAGGATATCGGGATATCAGGGAATTAAACTATATACCGATTGGATTAGTTGGCGAGGCGAATCTTTTAACTTTAGGCACTTAAGCGCACTTTAGGCACTTAAGGCACTTAAGAACATTGCGCCGAAGGTGCTATGTTCTTAAAGGAGGTTCTAATGAGTGGATACAATTTTTTAAGTCTGGTCGGAGTAGCTGTTTTACTTTTGATCGCGTTCCTCTGTTCCAATAACCGCAAGAAGATTAGATGGAGGATAGTGGGGATTGGTCTCCTGGCTGAGTTTGTCTTTGCCTATCTGATTCTTCATACCGGCCCGGGGATGGCGTTCTTTAACTTCCTCAGCAATGCCATTATTAGAGTGCTGAGCTTCGCCTATGACGGGATTGACTTTGTCTTTGGATGGCTCTACTCAGGGGATGGAATAAAGAATTTCAAGGCCCAGCATTCGTTTGTTCTGGAGGCCCTAGTGCCGATCGTATTCTGCGGGTCCATTATCAGTGTCCTCTATCACTACAAGATAATGCAGAAGATAGTGAAATGGATCTCGATTGTATTTACCAAGACCCTGGGGATCAGCAGCGCCGAATCACTGGCCACGGTCAGCAATGTATTCCTGGGGCAGACCCAGGCCCCCCTGGTAGTCGCGCCATATGTTTCTAAATTAACCGAGTCCGAGTTTTTTGTTCTGATGGTGAGTGGGATGGCCACGGTGGCCGGCAGCCTCTTTGTCGCCTATGCCGCCATGGGGGCGAAGATGAGCTATGTCCTTGCCGCCAGCATTATGGCCGCTCCCGGATCGATCATCATGGCCAAGATAATGATTCCGGAGATCAGCAGGCCGGAGACGGTAGGGGATAAACCGATTATTGAGGACGAGCCTAAAACCTTGAATTTCCTCGACGCGATCGCCCAGGGGGCGACCGACGGCTGGAAGGTGACGGTTGGTGTGGCCGTGATGCTTCTCTCATTCATCTCGATAATCTATCTCCTTAATTACTGTGTCGGCCTGATCCCCGGCCTCGATCTCTCTCTTAACAAGATTTTGAGCTGGGTTTTTACGCCGATCGCGTTTATCATTGGGGTTCCCGCTAAAGATATCCCGGCGGTTGCGACCATGCTGGGGAAGAAGACGGTCTTTAACGAGTTTATCGCTTATGCTGACCTGAAAGGTTATGTCGCCAATGGCCTCTCTCCCCGTGCCTATCTGATGACCTGTTTCGCGTTGACGGGATTTGCCAACTTCTCTTCCATCGCCATCCAGATCGGAGGAATCGGGGAGATCGCGCCGGACCGGAGAAAGGATGTTGCCAAGCTGGGTTTTAAGGCGGTCCTGGCCGCGGTTCTGGCCAACCTGATGAGTGCCGCTATCGCGGGGATGATGTTTTTTGGATAAGGGAGTAGCAGGGAAGAGGACGGAAGAGCAGGGATTAGGACGGAATAGCAGGGAGAAGCAGGGGTAGTAAACCCCGTGAAACTGGGATCCGGTTATTTAGGAACTGCTATGGAATGGGGGCTTTGGTTTTTTTCGTTTCTCCCCTGGGTGCCATTATACACAATCCCATGCACCCTGAAAGGGTGCAACATCTCAACCCTGGGTTTCACTTGGGGATATGTGCCGTCACACCCAAACCCACCGCCCCGCATTCCGCGGGGCAACATACCTGGCTTCGGTTTGGATGTTGAACCCCGTTGGGGTTCTTTTTTTGGGGGGTGGTGGTGGTTTATGTCTGGGAACCCAGGGTTTCACCCTGGGCTTAAATGTTGAACCCCGTTGGGGTTCATTTGCGTGGGAGGTGATCGGTGTATATCCCGGGGATTCTCCCCGGGTTTAAATGTGATACCCCTTTGGGGTATTTTTTGGGACCCAACGGGGTCCCACGTTTGAGCCACGGGTTTCACCCGTGGATATTCGTACACCACACAAAAAACCCCGCACCCTGAAAGGGTGCAACATTCAAGCCCCGGGTTTCCCCGGGAATATGTTTTGCTCTGAAGATTAGTATATATCTGTGCTCCTGAGTTTTTCCTCTGATCCCTGCTTCTCCATCCTACTCCCTGCTCTTCCCTGCTTCTCCCTGTTCAATGCATTAACACGTGTGCCAGCCACGCTATCCCCATCGCCCCCAGGCAGGCGGCAAACGGGGTGAGGAGCCAGCCGGTAAAGATCTTTAAGAGTTCCCGGATATTACCGATCCCTCCCCGGTCATGGATGCTCACCCCGATCAGTGCTCCCACTATCGCCTGGGAGGAGGAGACCGGAATATTGAAGCGGGTGAAGAAGTCCAGCGCCACCCCGGCGGTCAGGACCACCACCAGGGCGGAGAAGGGGTAGAGCGGGGTGATCTTGACTCCCACCGTGGTCATAACCTTCCGGCTATAGGTGAGCGCGCCGATGGCAATCGCGACTCCTCCCAGAGCGGCGGCGATCCGGGCGGCTTTGAGCATCGATTCGGGTGTGGAAAGAGAGCCGAAGACACCGGCATGGAAGTAGACTGAAGTTGTGACCACCACATTATTGGCACCGAGTGCATAGGCCCCGTAGCAGCCGAAGACGATCAGGCCGATCTTGCAGACCCGGTCTCGTCCCACGGCGCTCTTCACGAAACGGTTGATCAGCCGTCCCAGAACTTTGAGGAGGATGATACAGACCACGGCCGACATGATCGGATTGATGAGCCAGCAGAAGAGCATGCCGAGGAATTTATTCCAATGAACTCCGGAAAAACCGGCTGAGGCGATGGCGATTCCCATCATACCTCCTATCGCTGCCTGTGAGGTGGAGGAGGGAATGGCCAGGTAGGTGATGATGGTGACGGTAATGGCCGCCGCGACCGTGGCGATTAGGGCGGCGGTCTCGGTGGTATCACCGGGAACTCCTGAAAAGTCAATATGTTCAAACTGGCCGGGCCCCTGGACCATAGACCCGATAATGACAAAGATCGCTACCAGGATGGTAGCCAACCGGTAAGGAACAATACGGGTGGCGACCGCAGTGCCGAAGATATTAGCCGAATCATTGGCCCCAATCCCCCAGCCGAGGTAAAGGCCGCCCAGGACTTTCAGATTGGATGATATGCCTACTAACAGCTTCATAATATAAAAAGGAGTGTTGGAGTGGTGGAGTGTTGGAGTGGTGGAGTATTGGAGTGGTGGTAGGCCACGCACTCGCCCTGGCCCCCCATCACTCCATCACTTCATCACTCCATCATTCCATCACTCCATTCCTCCATCACTCCAGTACTCCCTTCCCTTCCCTTCCCTTCCCTTCCCTTCCCTTCCCTTCCCTTCCCTTCTTTAAAAAGTTTGTTTTATCAACATAAGTTTAAAACGATCCGCGGCATCCTCGGCCAGATCGGCGATTGAGGATATCATCTGGATAATCTCCCGGAGCTGTATCTTGTGGGCCAGATCGGTGATTGACTTAGAGACCAATTTTATGGCATCCCACTCCATCCGGTCAATCTCACTCTCCGCCTGACTCACGAGTGCCGCCTTATCCCGGACCCGGTTGATATCGTGGATGAGCGCTTGAAGGACGGTATTCAATTTCTCGAAAGATTTAAGAGCTGCGCTGGTGAGTTCTCTTATACTGTCTTTCAGGAACCCGGGGATCTCGGGTCGGGTCAGGAGAATCAGATTGCTGATGTGCTGGGCCCGATTAGCGATTTCATCCACAATCCCGGCCAGAATAACGTAATCTTCCCGGTTGGGAGGCATGAAGGCACCCCCATGGAGTTTGGTTAAGATATCTTCCTTGATCTCATCCGCTTCATTCTCAAGCCGGTGGACTTCGCCCCCCTCCGATTTAAACTCACTCTTCTCGGCCAGGTAAAGATTGATTGTTTTTTTCAGGTGGAGCAGGGTTTCACTGACTTTGCTGAAATGTGCTTCCAGCAAAATCACCAGTTCCTTTTCTTTCTTGTCAAATAGCATTTAGTGTTTTCTCCTTATATTTTTTCTGCCCCGATTGACACTTTGGGGAAGACCGAAAAAATAAAAATATGCAAGCATTATAACAACATCATGGTTAAATTATAAAATAAAGCCGAGGTTACTAATCTTATCGGCGAAAGGCACTTAAATAATATTGCAAATATAAATAGAATAAGATATAGCTATTGTAATTTCTTAAAGTAGAAAATTAAACAATTTAATGCTCAGCTCCCTTGGCGAGGCGAATCTTTCAACTTTTTTCATCCTCCATAGTGCTTGTGCTCGCATCCCGATTATTTCGGGGCATCCCGAACTTGATTCGGGGCTTTAGCGACGGCTGGAGGCACTTATTCATCCGCCAAAGTGCTTGCATCCCGAACTTGTTTCGGGGCTTTAGCGACGGAGGAAGCGCACTTTAAGCACTTGAGGCACTTTAGAACGTTGCACCAAAGGCACTATGTTCTTATATGACTCCCAAATATCCCAATCCGTTACTTTCTTCCGGAGAGATTCTCCATGGGTTTTCAATTGCCCGTGTTTCCACGATCCCGGAGATCAGGTCTGTCGCTTATCTGGCGGAACACAATAAGAGTGGTCTCCGTCTGATTCATCTCCATTCATCCGACCCTGAAAATCTCTTCGCGATCGGATTCCGCACCATCCCCCCCGATGATTCCGGATTGCCCCATATCCTGGAACATACCGTTCTCTGCGGTTCGAGGCGCT
>Ga0208905_1000178_pt1 | contig 31615 bp, 53 predicted proteins | sample AntAceMetag02UKS_FD_184776 | JGI IMG/M metagenome (GOLD analysis project Ga0208905, IMG submission 184776) | Saline lake microbial communities from Ace Lake, Antarctica - Antarctic Ace Lake Metagenome 02UKS (SPAdes) (version 2) | ecosystem: Environmental > Aquatic > Non-marine Saline and... | reverse complement strand
TTTATAAATCTGCTCAGCTAATCTTTTAATAGTACACATATTAAACTGTTAACATGGTAATCAGTAATCACATCAAACTCAACAACCTGTACATTAGGCTTATCTTTAATAGCCTCATACATAAGAGACATAAAGTTTCCTCTATTAAACATATACTTATGTTCCGTTCCTAAATTAATATCTTCAGTGTATCCTTGTGGTACTACGTGAATAATTCTTTTCTTAGATATTCTGATTGATTCATTAACTACAGCTAATGGGTCAGCTACATGCTCTAATACATGTGAACTATATACTGTATCGTAAGTTCCATCTTTCGCATCTACTTTAGTTAAATCACCTTCATAAACTCTTATATTCTTATCAGTAACAGATGATATAATACTAGCCATGATTCCTGTGCCACCACCTAAATCAATGCATTTGTCTCCCCACATCCTTTTAGCTATGTGTCTTGCTGCCTTATAAGGAGCGTCGTAAAATAACCATCCTTGATTACCTATTAGTGTTTGTTGCTCTGAGTATCTACCAACGTTTTTATTATCTTTCCTTTTCTCATTTGCTTTAGTGTTTTTTCCCATGATTTATGCTCCATTCCTTTATCATCTATATACAATATTGCTGGTGGTTTACCAAACTGTATATGGTCGTACTTTATCTTATGCTCCTTTAGCCATTTTATGGTTATAAGTGCCCAATTAACATGTCTACCTGTATGCAGAATAACTACATATTCTTTTCTTATAGTATCTATTGCCTCTTTAGCACCAGCCATACAAGGACAAAAACTATAATCCCAATCGAATGGGGCTACTCCAGCAATAACACCATCAATATCTATTACTATTGCCTCTTCGTGGTTCATTATTCTTCTGCCTCTGCGTCTCTAATTTTAGTAAAAAATTCTATAAATATTTTATGTGCCTCACCAGCATCATGTATTGTTTCTCCTTTATATATAAAACCCTCTGGTGATATTCTCAGTACCTCCTCTACACCACAAAACTCTATCCAATTGTCTTCTGGTTGGTTTAAATTTAATTCTTTAGCTCTATTCATAGTGCAATTCTCTTCATGTTCGACTAGTTCTGAATAAGGGAAACTTCTCCCACAAAATTCACAAGGCTTATTACCGTACTTTTCTTCGTAGCTCATTGTATCCTCCTCTAAATTATTTTGAAAACTTCGTTATTTTGTTGAAACATGTACTTATTACCGCAGTCACAGGTGGTTATTTCCATATCATTTATCAATAGATCTTTACCACACTCAGGACAAATTATACTAGCGCAATAGCCATCAACCCAATCAAAATCAGGTATAATTTTTTTCAAATGCTCAGAATTTTCCATTATCTACTCCTTTTATATTTATATCTTTGAAATTCTTGTAGTGGCATCCCTAAAGGATACACTGGAAATTGGTCGAACACCTCTTGTGACTTGTGCTCTTTGTTTAGTCTTAAGGTATACATGTCTAATAGACACCATGCCTCATTATATATTGACCTGTAATGATAATAGCTTTGACTTATCCATTTAGTGAAACATGTATCGCTACCATATTTATTATATCTACATTTGAAATTATATATTACGAGTGATTGTGCTAATGAGCTAACAAGATATGATATCTTACAATTTAACTGCCTATCGTTCATTTGATCCTCCCATGTTTCCTCTACCCTAATTGAGTGCCCCAGAGCGGGGGGTAGAGGATGTGGCTCTACTCTGGGGCACAAATTAATTAGAAGTCGTCGTTTGACTCTACATCTTCAACAGTTGGTGCTGTAACCTCTGGAGCTATTTCTTCAGGCTCCACAACTACAGCATCAATTACTGTAACTTCTATAACTTCAGCTTCAGCCTCAGTAATGGGCTTAATTTTCTTAGCTTCATTATATTTGTCTCTTTCTTCTTTAAGCTTGGCTCTATTTATACTTTTAATGTTTGATCTTATTGGGGGATATTGTGATTTTGCCTTTGCTAAAACCTTATAGAACATTCTAGTTACCATATTACCTATTGAGTATAGGTAAGTTGATTTAAGTTCGAAGGTTGCACCATCATTTAATTCAAATGAGTATGTATACTCTTTTAATAATGTAAATTCCTCTCCTGTGTCCGGATTAATAGCTTTTTCTACTCCTATAGTACATTCACCTGAAATATTCTCTCCTACCTTAATTACGAAGGTGTCACCTATCTTAGATGAATCATATTCAACTATGCATTTGTTATCCTCTATAATAGGTTCTACTAATAGATCTATTAGAGCTCTTTCGTTGTTTGGTGTTACTGGGATTTTGATTATTGCCATGTTTTGTTCTCCTTTGTTTTTAATATCTCAACGTTATAATAGTGTGTTATAACTTAAAAACCATATTAACATGTAAGTTATAACTTGTACAGCACTTTATTTGTTACGCACTCCATTCTTTCGTTTTCGTTGTCTCAACTGTCTTATCTACTTTTCTTGGTTGCTTTGTAAACACCAAGGTTCTAATAATCTTAACCTCTGGGTTAATCATTACCATCTTTTTCCTCCTTATATATTATGGACTTAAATGTGGGCAAGTGTAGTTTAGCAAATCGTTTAGCCTGTGCCTCAGAGTCACACTCTGTTTTATTAACATAAGCATTATCACTCAGTACCTCTACAATCCACATAGATCACCTCCTTACCAATTCTTATTAATAAACCCTGCTATTACTATTGTAGCAAAAAATAATACTAAAATCTCCATTACGCTGCTCCCATCTTTTTTATTACCCATCTGTCCATCTCTTTATTTGTCATATATTTAGTCATGTCCTTAAACTCTGTAACTATGACCCTCTTTTCACTCCCAAAAGGCAAGTACCAGTCAAGATCTTTGAACTTGAAGAGGTTCTTTTCCTCTAAGACTCCAGTATATTGACATATACCGTATTCACTAATGTAAAAATCACCTATTATTAAATCCATATTATTCACCTCCCCTTCCTACATCCTCCACTGTTTTTAAGAAGTCATTCATAACACCTGTCATACCAAGCTCTAATACTGAGTGGGCACAAATAGATACCAACTCTGATAAAGAGAACTTATAAGGCAAGTCGTTCATCAATTTCTGAATTATTTCGTACTTATCTTCTGTATAATAAAACACAATAGTTTTTCTAGTCTGCTCTTTCATTTACTCATCCTCATCGTATATATCTTCTTCGTACCACTCTGTCCAGTAACTCTCACCTTCACCATCGTCATACATCTCTAACCATTCTTCTGCTGTAAAATGCTTATGTAAGCATTTCTCTGAGCAGTAGTATTGTTCACCTGCAAAGATACAGTAACCATCCCACATACCTGCTCCACACTCATCACAGTATCTCGGTGACCTTTCTTCTTTTTTCTTACTCATGACTATTTACTCCCTTCTTAGTAGGAACAAAGCTTAGTCCCTCTATTAAATCTCCCTCATCAGCATCATAGATAACGTACTCGTAACCATCTCTCTCAATATCAAAGTTCTCTGGCTTAAGGAACGCCTCTACTCCACAGACAACTGCACTCTCAAAGTCTATTTTATCCTCGTAGCTGTCCCTATCAATATCTAACTCTATCGTTCTCACTAATGTCAAACATACTTCAACTTTCATTGCTTTCCTCCAATCTTCTTTAGTACTCGCTCGGTAGTAACATTACTTTATCGATTACGTAACAGCTCCACTCTTCTAATAGGAAGTCTGTATAATGTATAACCTGACTAGCTAACTCCTTACTATTACCATCTGTGCACACTATGCGACCTGTGCCCTCATCTGTATCCACTGTTAAACTCCATACTTGGAACTCTTCACGCCTAACACATGACTTAACCTGATAACTTGCTATTATATCCAGTAACCAATACGCGTTTGCAATCTCTGCTGTTGCGTGTATACCGTCTGTATATCCTAATCCAGTCCAATGCTTGTAGATATTAATTGACCCATAACATTGACTCATTGCTTCTATTAGCTCTTTGCGTTTGATCACTTGCTGTTTCTTTGTTTCCGTGTTCATTTTATTACCTCCTTTAGTGATATAGTATCTCTATATCATATTTACCAAATTCCTTGCAGTAGTTACAGACTCTGCAATCTCCTTTACAATGCTTCTTACCCTCTGTCAGTTCCTTAACTGCTGTAAACTTATTATCTAAATAGAATCCACTGCCATTTAAGACCAGACTAGGACAGTCATAAACCAGACCAAAGGATAAATCTTTTCTTGCCGTGTATCCATAGAATCTTATGTCTCTGCCGTAGCTGTGATGCATTTTCTCTGCTACTGTAGTAGCTACCAGTTTCATTTTAGTTATATCAAACTGTTTTCTAAAGTCTCCAGACTCATTAAACCTTATATACTTTATCTTCTTATGCTTTTGCAGTGCATCTATAATATCTAAAGCTATTATTAGTGCTGAATGACTACTCCAATACTCTGCCTGTCTTCTCCTAAACGGTAGTGTCTGTTTATACTGTATCTCTGCTTTCAGTGCATAGCATACTTTCCCTGCTTTACATACTTCACATAGCCCTAACTCTTTGCTCCTACAATCGGTAGCACTGTCCATATTAAATATGAGCGTGTCTCTACCTATCTTATGATTACCTATTTTATACTCAAAATCATTTACTTTCATATCTCACCTCACTCCTACTATATTTACTTTACTAAAGTTTACATTCGCTACCGAGGGATAGCTACGTATCTTCTCTCTATCATCAGTATAATGCTCTCCTATTTTAGGATAACTCCCAAACTTATCTTTATACGCGTCCATAAATAGACTAGCGTCACAATCCTCCTCCAGATACAGAGTCTTCAAGTCTCTAGATACATAACTAAAACACGTTATATCTCTGAATATCCCTAACTCTCTAGCATCTTCCCAAGGGACTGCTAACCACCCATGCGCTGGGTCGCTGTACATTGTATAATCCTTTTGCATACTATTTCACCTCCTATATATTTAGTACATACTCTAATGCTTCTATCCAACCTTGATTTATATATGAGTCTTCACCCTCATTACTTAGTTCATAGGCCTCTACTGCACCAATACACTCATCAAGCGCTTCTTTTATCTCTTTAACGCTCTTAACTGCTCTGCCTTGCTTGTTTGGAAACTCAAAGCCTAGCGCCTCAAGCTCTACTATCCTGCCTTGCCTCTGCTCTGGTGTCATATCTGCTACTTTCATAAAACACCTCCTAAATACTTATTCCTTATCTCTCGCATCTCTATATGATAGTTAGCATCCTCTAAGGCATAGCAACACGCCTCTATTATCTGCTTCCCATCCCACTCTAAACCCTTGGCTATTACTAATCCCATTGCCTCTGCGTCTGAAGCCTCATAGCTTGCTACAAACGTTTTTTCTTTTTCATTAGCTATTACCTCTTTGATTTTAGCTATACGCTCATCATACTCTTCCATTAGGTAACCTCCTCTACTTTTCCATGTAATACACACGCTAATATACTATGTATCTCTCTTAATACATCTGCTGACTTTGGATTGTCCATATCCTCTGCGACTTCTGAATAACCCCATAAAACACTTAACCCTTGCTGTCTGGTTATGTCAGACGGTGTTATAACTATTCCATTACAATTAATCAACTTATACTTACCCATTCCTTACCTCCTATACTAAATATCTGTTTAACTTCTCCTGCAAGACCATTATCTTCCTAGGCCTCATTAACTCTCCACTGTAGTAAATAGTATTGTGGAATTCTGGCTCTCCTCCTCTATCCCATCCATTTCTATACGCATAAATAGCTATACCTTCCACGTGTGGGGATATACTAAAGAACACGTCTGTCTTGGTAGTCTCATTTATCTTGATGCACGTATCCATTAACTTCTTAATATCTCTTCTCACTTATCTCACCTCCTCTACTGTTAATAACGGTATAAATAACCTTCCTGCTAAAAGTATCGCTAATTCTATACTATGTAACGCTTGCTTAGGGAGTCTCTTAGTCTCCTTAGCTTCTTGTAATTGCCTGTTTAAAGCTTCTACTATGGCCACAAACTCTTCCTCGTTGGCCGGTTTTGCGAATAAACAACTGTTATCATTATATTCAAGTACTAATTTCATAGCTCTTCCTCCTCATCTTCATCTTCGTTTGTCTCTATATCAGCTAATATTAATGCTTCTTGTTTGATTTCCCATTCTTCTGAGCTCCATATTGTCATCATTTCACCTCATCTTTTATTTTATTTGTCTAACTCTGTAGTCTGTCGTCATGCTCCATTTCATATAAAGAGCGCGTCCTTCGAATTCTGCGTCTTCTTTTGTCTCGAAGACTCTTGAGTTTCCGTGCCAAGTATCTGGTTCATTTATTACTTTTACTTCATATAACCACTGTTGCATTTTAGTTCTCCATTCTTTAAGCGAGTGAGTTATAACTTGTAGAGCATATTAGTGCACACAATTACAACGCATAATAAGACGATTAATTCCAGTTTAACACCTCCTTTTTTCAATTTGTAGTCATTTTAACATGTCTTTACGTGTTTTTCCATGTTATAAGTCAAATACGGTAGGGTCACTGAGTTTCTTGAGACTTTTCAAGAAACACCTTTTTCCCAACTTTTGAAGGAAAAGACTAGGGGGGGGTACGATATTCACTAATATATAGACAAGCTTAAACGTGATTAAGCCTATATAGTGATACACATATAAGGCTATAAAGGTTACTGCTTTTTATTTTATTTATGTTTATCTTCATTTTAGTTTGTCTTCATTTAGACTTGTAGTCATATTAGTGAATATCGTACCCCCCCCCCTATGCTTTCTGGGAAAGTTTTTTTTTTTCATTCTGCCACGAGATTCACCCGAGGCATAGGAGACTATCGATTGTTTAGTAATAACGCCGTCCTGCTCATTTATACGGGGTCTCAGGAGACTCAGTAGCCTCTATTCTCTCTCTCTTAATAGTTTTCCAATAGGATTTAATGTGTCTTGAAATTCTTGGTTGTTCTCGCAAGCTTGTTCAGATTCCCAAGCAAACTTTTCATCTGCTTCCTCTTTATCCTTGCTATCAAGGAACTTGTTTATCTTTTTCATTTCTTCTCTAGTTGCTCGTTTCATACCGTCCGACCTCCTTTAGTTACTATTAGTATTCAGGAAATAGCTGTCTAGTATATGGTTCGTTGTTTCTTTAGCTTCGAGTACTCTAACTTGAAGCTCTAGAGCTTCAAGTCTCTCATTAGTCTTTAGTATACCCTGCGTAAGGGTGACTATAGTGCTAGTGAGTTGCTTCTGTAACTCAATGTCCATGTGTCTCACCTCCTCCGTGTCTCTGTGTCTCTGTGTCTCTTAGTCTTTTAGTCCCATTGCTTTTAAGTCCCATAGTACATATGTTTTCATTGGCTGTTCTGCTCCATGTCGAGCGCGCATTGCTGTTATCTCTCTACCTTTGGTCATCTTCATAGTATGCGTTCCTCTAGGTGGACGGCCTCCCGAAGATATCATACGTTCGAATGTACCCGTTGCTTTAGCTTTCATATTAACTCCTTATATATTATTGGCTGGTTTTTAGCAGACCAGCCGGAACTGCTTGAACATCTTGTTTTTAGTGGTGCTGTATTATGGCTTGTAAGGCCTACAGCATTACACTTGCTGTTATTGTTTTTTAAGTCCGCGAGTGCCGTAATGATCTTGGCCAACTCTCCGTTTTGTTATTCCCGCGCCATCAAAGCAGGCTGTCGCGCGTAGGCGGGGATTATCCGATTTTGTTTATTTTAATAGTGCCATGGATAGGCACATCATACCGCAAGGGCAGATTCTCAAGAGTCTCAAAAAGCACAAAACACATTAGAAAAACAAAATATAAAAAATTGTACTTTCACCCAAAAATAGTGTAAGGTTTCAGTATGGGTAACAAATCCAACGATAATACGTATAAGCCACATCACAAAGACTTGCCGATCCTCGACGCGTATCTAAAGAACACCCTATTTTGCGAAAAATACCCAGTAATATCCACAGCCGACGAGTTTCCGAAACTCACAAAACAATCAGTCAGACAAATAATCGTAAAAAATAAAAAATACATAGAACAAAAAGTCAGAGAGTATCTGAAAGAAGGAGACATAGATAAACTGCGTGTTCTTGCTGAAATAAAAAATATAGCTTTTAGTAATCTTGCAGACTATGGGGAATACAAAGACAACAAAATGTCCTTCGAAGATTGGTCAAATCTAACAAGAGCTGATAAAGCATGTATAAAAGACGTAAAGATAACTTTTGATAAGATGGGGAATAAAAACGTACACTTCGTATTATATGACAAACAGGGTGCTCTAAGAGACCTAGTTAAGATTTTAGAACTTTCACATGATATAACGGAGCATAAAGGAAATATTACCTTCGAAAAACGTTTGTTTGACGAGTAGGGGGTTTTTGAATGCCTTTAAGCGCGAAACAACTAGAATATGTAAAGGCGATAAAATCAAGAAAATACAAATATCTACTTTATGGAGGTGGTGTTGCAGGCGGGAAAACGATTGTAACTATAGGTTTCCTCGATGAGATGGCACAACAGTATCCTGGAACACGGTATGCTGTTGTAAGGAAATCATTATCTACCATACGTCGTAACACACTACCTTCTTACAGAAAGATTTTAGAAATGAACGGAGATCCAAACAGGATGAAGTTCAATAAGTCCGAGTTTACGGCTAATTACGGAAATGGTTCAGAAATAGTGTTTGTAGAGGCAGATATCGCAAATGACCCTGAGTTGAACAAACTACGTGGTTTAGAGATAACTGGCGTTGATATAGAAGAGGCTAATGAATGTTCGGAGATTGCGTTCTCAACTCTTATAACTCGTGTTGGGAGATGGAAGAACTTCGAGTACGACATACCACCATTCATATTACTAACATGTAACCCTGATAATAATTGGGTGAAGTTTAAATGGTACGACCCATGGAGTGAAGGGAAACTCAAAGCTCCTTATTATTTCCAACAAGCGCTGCCGCATGATAACCCTTATAATACAAAAGAGTACTTAGAATCGCTAGAAAACCTGCCAGAAGCTGAATATCAGAGATATGTTAAAGGAAACTGGGAATATGGCGGAGATCCGAACCAATTGGTCCAATTTGCGTGGTATAAGGAGTGTAAAGTCGAAATTGACAAGATGGACTGCCAACCAACGTTTTTAGGCATCGATGTGGCTAGAGAAGGTAACGATTACTCAACTTTGGCGTTTTTTGACGATCATAGGCTTTTATGGATAGAACGGTATAAATTTGACACGTGTATACCACTAAAAGAGATAGTTAAGGAAAGAATTAAGGATTATCGTATGAGAATGTATAATGTGGCAGCTGATGGCATAGGTCTCGGTGCCGCCCTTATAGACTTGCTCGCACAGGATAGAATTTATATAGAAGTTTTTAAATCTTCAGAATCACCAACGTCACATCCAGATGGGATGGAACATTTTGTTTTTAGAAATAAAAGAGCCGAAGCTCACTGGCTTTGGAGAATGGATATACAAAATGGCAATATTGATCTATGTGATGACCCAGAGTTACAGAAACAGACACTTTCTCTTAAATATTACGTAGAAGAGAAGTTTATTAAGATACAGGATAAAAAGACCTTCAAGAAAGAATTAGGATATTCACCAGATACGGCAGAAGCTGCTATTATAGGTAACTATATAAGAAATAAGCAAATTGGTGGTAAAATTCTTTTTGTATCTAAAGGAAGCGCGAGAACTAAGAGTTCCAGTACACAAAGTACGCTGGTTCCGATAGTTGAAGCTAAAACTCACGTTTACGCATTGGAGTATTAAAATGGTAGAGAAAACAAAAGAAACAAATCAGGCTGAGGCGAGTAAGTACACTAATAATAGAGCGAGTAATCCGGGAACGAAATTTGTGAGCGGTCGTATATATGAGGAGTATCTTGGTGCACTTACTACACCAGCAGCCTCCTATCCAATATATGATAAGATGCGTAGGTCTGATTATCAGATAAAACGGCTGTTAAACGTTCTAATGACTCCTATTAAGTCTGGAACGTTCAAATATTCCCCAAAAGACGATAAAGACGAAAAACAGATAGAACAGGCGTATTTTAAGAATCAACTGCTAAATAACTGGGGAACACAGAAATGGAGCGAAATGCTTCATGAGATACTGTCATTCCTGCCAATGGGGTTTTCTATCTTCGAACCGTACTCACACGTAGTTGAAGACGTTAAATTAGGTTCGGTAGTAACTTTAAAGAGTTTGGGATTCTTGAAACAGAGCACAATAGATAAATGGGATGTAAAAGATGCTGAGGTTGTAAGTATACTTCAAAAAGCATATGGAAAGAATGATGTGACAATAAAAGGCGATGAGCTGATGATTTTCACAAATGAGAAAGAAGGAGACAACTTTGAGGGAATTTCTGTACTAAGAGCCGCATATGGTAATTATATTAGAAAAGACCTTTATTTAAGATTAGATATGATAGGTCAGGAAAAAATGTCTGTTGGAACTCCGATATTCTTCCTTCCTAAGAGTATGATTTTAGATGATACAGAACTTGCTGCTGTTAAAGCAGTTGGAGAGTCATATACGTCACATGAGCAAGCATTCGTCATTTTAGACGAGAGATTGAAAGAAGATGGCTTTATGATAGAAAAAGGTGAATATAACTCAGAAGCGGTGGATACATCCATTAAACGTGAAGATATGGGTATTCTGGACTCCATACTAGCAGGATTCCTCGCAATCGGTACTCAGAAGTCTGGTGGTAACGCACAGAACGAGGGACAGATGGAAATGTTCTTAAACAGCCTTTTATTTATTGGTAAGTATATTGCTAGTAAAATTGATCCTTTAACACATTCATATTATGTACTCAACTTTGGTGAACCAGAAGAGAGACTAGATATGTTAGTGACAGGTATTGCCAGAAAAGATGCCAGAGCGATGATGGAAGTAATGAGAGGATATGTGACATCTAAAATTATACAGCCAGATGATAGGCTGGAAAAAAGAGTCAGAGATGATCTTAATCTACCAGATATTGACGATACATCTATTAGAGATATAAATGAGACTCCTGACTATAAAGAAGATCAGGATGACCAAGATAAGGAGAATCCTGATAAACAGAAAAAACCAGCAGAATCGCCAGATGAAGGCAAATAGGAGTACAAAATGAGCAATGAAATTAACAAACAAGGTAAATTTTACACACGCGACTTAGCATGTGCAGCATATCTAAAAACAAAGGGGTTTCCCTTAGAAGTCGATAGAGTAGGACGTAGAGGTATATTTTACTATGCCGAAGCACAACAGGAAGAAGTCGATGGATTTTTTAAAGGAACAGGGGACTTTATTAGTTTCGCTGGTCATATGAGAGGCTTAAAGTCTCAGATACAAAATACTAGAGTAAAGGAGGACGAAAATGACAATTAGTTTATCTGATTTTGATGCGCAAAGAACGTTATTCTTGTTTGATAACTTCAATCAAGAAACTTCTGAAACATTAATTAAAAATATGATGAAACTAGATGCTAAAAATAGTGAGGATGTTAATATAGTTATTAATTCCTGGGGAGGTGAGGTATTTTCTTTATTCGCTATTTTAGATGCAATGAAAGGCCTTAAATCAAACGTTAACACAATATGTTTGGGAGAAGCTGACTCTTGTGGTGCAGTCTTATTGTCAGCAGGAAATAAACGATATATAGGTGAGAATTCAAGAACGATGATTCATGAAGTTTCAACCTTTACTTATGGTAAAGTTTCTGAGATTGAAGAAGATTTAAAAAGCGCTCAAGAGATTAATGATAAGTTGATTCAACACTTATCTGATAATACTGGTAATGAGTTTGACTCATTAAAGAGCATGATGAAGAAAGATACGTTTTTAGATGCTACAAAAAGCAAAGAAATGAATTTAGTAGATGATGTACTATCGGAACCTAAAGAATCGGATGTTTTTACTAATAAGGTACAGTCGTTCATAGGAAATTTTGATGGTCATATAAAAGATGGAACTTACGGTAAAGTGTTCTATAATTCATCTATGGGAGCCGTGGACGCTCCAAAAATGAGCACTGCGTTTGGTGGTAAAGATGTTAATAATGCGGGTTCAACCCGTTTGTTAAATAAATTAATGAAAGGAGAAAAAGTTATGGATAAGAAAGAAATGTTCGCTGCTTTAAAGGACAATTTTGATTGTGATGTTGCACAACTAATAGTTGATGCTGCTCGTATTCCAGAAATGGAAAAATCAGTTAAAGAGTCTCTAGAAGCAAAGGTTAATGCTGAGAAAGTATTAGCAGATCATAATGAAGCACAGGAAAGTGAGAACGTAGAACGCCTTCTTGCAAGCTTAATTACTGAGGGTAAAGCTACTCAAGCTACCAATGAGGTAAACAAACTAGCATTCGATGCTATAGGGTATACTGCAGCTAAGGAATTAGCAGAAAAGATGCCAGCTATTGCAAAATTCGAACAAACAGGCTCAAGCGCTAATGAAGATGAGTCAGAAATAACAGATGCGCAAAAAGAAGATAAAGAAGTTAAAGCATACGCTGCAGAAAACAAAGTAACGTATGAATCGGCTCTTACGTCTATAAGAGAAAACAATAAGAAGAAAGGAGATAAATAATGGCTATACCAAGTTTACCACTACAGAATCCATGTGATACAGTTACCTTTTTGACAACTGGCACATTGGCATCTAAACAATACAATTTCGTATATCAGAGTGATGTAAATCACGTTAAAATTTCTGCTGTTGCACAAAATGAACCTGGAATGAACGTGTTCATTTTGCAGAATACTCCAGGAGCTGGAGAAGAAGCTGACTGTGGTGTTTTAGGAACAGGGGATTCATTTCTCGCTATTGCTACAGGTGCAGTTACTATTGGTGCAAACCTAGCAGCCTCAACAGGCGGAGCAGGTAAGTTAAGTACAGCTGGTGGAATGTTTTATGCTAAAGCAAAAGACGTATCTACTGCAGCTGGTGATATAATCGTTGTTGCGACTTTAACGGGTCAATCAACTTAAAATAAGAAAGGAGAATAAAAATGGGTAATAATATTGCAATTATGCCGGATGAAGTCCTAACGAACTTATTCCGTGGCTATATGCCAAAAGATCAGAGTTTTATACATGACATGATTTTACCAACAATTAGTGTTGGATCAAAAGACGGTCAGGTTATCAATTCTGGAACTACATCACAAGAATTTTTGAAAGTTTATCATGACGTTATAGTGGGAAGAACAAAATCTCCAGAAATTAACGTTCAATTAACTAAGGCAGATGCTTGGCACACAGAGAAGCATTCATTGAAGATTATGGTTACAAAAGACGATGGTCTTAAGTTCAGTAATAGTGATTGGAGAGCGGGCATGAGGGACGCTGAAATCATGTTTACTAAAATGTTAAGAAGCGCAGTGTTAATGGGTAAAGAGTATGCAATAGCAGATGCTTTATTTAGTACATCAAACATTACTAATAATGTTACTTTATCAGGTGCAGACCAGTGGAGTGATTTTGTTAATTCTGACCCAATTGGTGATGTAAGAACGGCTAAACAGACAATCAGAAGTGCAGCTCACATGAAAGCTAATGTTGGGATTATGGGTATTGAGGTATTTGAAATTATACAAGACCACCCACAAATCAAGAAAACTAACGGTATTGCTCCAGATGGAACAGTTCCAGTTAGATCACTTACAGAAGCTGAAGTAGCAAAAGCATTCGGTTTAGAAAAACTAATAGTTGGTGACGTTCAATATGAAACTGCTATTAAAGGAGCAACTTCAAGTCTAACTGAAGTATGGGGTAAAGGTATGCTATTGGCATATGTTAACCAAGATCCACAACCACAAGAATTTCAACGTTCTTTGGGTTACAGTTTTGTTTTAGATGATGCTGAAGTAGATTCGTATGATAATACAGACCCTAAATATTCTAAGTTCGTAAGAATGGAAGAAGAATATGATGATGTTTTATTAGACGTAACAGCAGCTTATTATATAGACGCTGTAGTAGCGTAAGGAGTACAGGATGAAAAAATTAGAATTATATGAACTTAAAGAAAAATTGGTTGGGTTAAACATTGATTTCCCTCAGAACGCAACGAGAACTAAACTTGAATCTTTACTACCCGATACTAGTAAAGAAGTCCAAGATAAAGAGATTATTGAGGCTAAAGAGGATAAGGTGCAGCTTGTTGACAGGAAGGCTACAGAATCCCCTAAGGAAGATGAAGCTAAAGCGTTAAAGGCATCTGAAAGGAAAACACCAGTGGCCAAGAAAAAAAGACACCATCGAGATATGGAAGTAGAAGAAGTTGTTGTTACTGACAAGAAATATATTGTGAAAGCAAATATTAAAGGGTTTTCAATAGGGCAACCTTTTGAAAGTAGCGCAAGCCAGATTGAGCAACTGCTTGATCGTGGAGCAATAGAAGAGGTTAAAGGAGTTTAAATGACTAAAAAACCTATATTAAATGAACAAAAATCTAAAGAAGTAAAGAAGCCGATTATTCACCCTTATAAGGTTCCTGGAGTGGTTGCACAAACTGATGTTGTTAGGTCTGATTTACGAGTAGTAAATTTTATGGGCAGAGCACCGTCTGGTTTAGTTATACCGCCTTATGGAGAAATATGGGGAGTGAATCATTCTTGGGCATATGGGCATAAAATGGATAAGTTATTCATTATGGATGGCTGGAAAGCTATGTTAAATGAATGCGTAACTGATGGCATACCCCAAGAGGAGTACATGAAGTACTTGCGCGAAGCTACAGATACCCAAATTATTGGGTCTTTTGCTGAGACGTTAGTAGATTCTAAAGGGAATAATGTTCGTACTATGGAAACATTTCCAAAAGACGTAACTACTTCTCTTATTCCTGGAACATTTTTTACAAGTACAATCGCACATGTTTTAGCATATGTGGCTGCACAAGAGGCTTTAGGTTTTAAGAAGATTGATACGTTGAATATTTATGGTATTGAAATATGGGCATCTTTTGACGAAGATGAATATAATAATCAAACAGCGTGTGTTGATTTTTGGATTCCTTATCTTTACGGAAAAGGTATACAAGTCATGGTACCATCTTATTTAATGTATGCAGGACGAACTAAAAGTAATATGTACGGTTACGTACGTAAAGGACCAAAGTATCAATAAGAAAGGAGACCATTATGGTTTTAATGAACGCGAATTATACATTGTTAACAGTTGCAGCTGGTTCATCAGCTGGTGTAAACACTGGAACTGCATTATCCTATGCTAAAACTGAGAAGAGTAATGTTTCAGTAGTAGTAACAGGTAATACTGCTGCTCAAGTTGTTATTATTGATGGTACTACAGCAGCTACCTCTACAGGGAGTTATGTAACTATTGATAGTACATCAAGCGCTAGTACATCATCTTATAATGTAGGAATCACTGCTCCGTATACTTATATACGAGCTAGAGTTACTACAGTTTTAAGTACTGCTACAACAGTTAGCGCTACTGTGATTACTCAAGGAGCGGGGTACTAAAAATGGCATATACAAGGCTTTGTCTAACTACTGATTTAGATGCTTTCTATCAAGGAGTAGTACTGTCCGCTAGTACTAAACCATCTAAAGATGTTGTTGAAGGTTGGATTGATCAGGCAACTGCTTTGATATATTCTGCTGTAGCTCAAGAATATGTAGTACCAGTTACTGATGCGACTGACCTTTTAATACTTAAGAATTTATGTGTTGAATATGTCAGGGACGAAGTAAATTTTGTTCTAGGAAAGAATAGAGTCAATATTTCTGTTAATCAAGCTCTCGTACCGAGGGGGATTAGTCATAGTGGCTTTCAGAAAAAACTAGATCAAATAAGAGATGGTAGTTTCAGATTGTTGAATACAGCCGCTGCTTCTACAGTAAATTCTTACAGCTACACAGCTGCTAACGATATTACTGCTGAAGCAACAAAGGAGACTGCCCAATGGTAACCCAGTTAATAGGTAGGGGTGAAAACCCAGCTTATGAAAGGAAATACTTAACACGTATTAAATTGTGGGAGTCAAAGGGATGGTTGTCTACAGGTAAAGCTAATGCAGCTATTGCAAGAGCAGGTGAATTTGGAATTCCTAGAATAGTTGTAGATTACTCTGAAAAAATAGTAACGGTTACTTCTAAGGAAAGTAATGTACAAGTTCTTCGTGTAAAAGACTTAGATTTTGAAACAGACTTATTTAGATTCATCTCTGGTGGTGCCACTAAAGGAGTATCATCTTTACTAGTTAAAAAGTTAAGAGAAATTAAAAAAAGTTCGCTATCACTTGGTCCGGCATTACAAAAATTAGGTGCAGATTTTTTTGCTACTAACACGGAGGAAATCTTTAGTCAGTACGGAAATGGGAAAACCCCATTTTTCGATGATTATAATCCTCTTGGAATGTCTGCAAGGTATAAGAGGAACTCCATAACTGGAGGGTTATACCCTATTTTAGTGGATAGTGGGCAGTTAATGGATTCATTAACTGATTCAGGAGATTCAAGTGAGAGGGTAGAACAGATTACTGGTAACCAATTAACTATAGGTACAACAAATCCTAAAGCTAAATGGAATGCTGATGGTCACCCTGGTCTTGGAGGAACGCAGGTTCCTTCTAGAAACCCTGTTCAATTAAATCCGATAGGAACTAATAGACAGGAAAGATGGGTTAATACCCTAAACGATTATATTATATCTGGAGGTAAAAAAGGTGGTTACTAAGTATGATTTAGAAACATTTATGGGTGAACTAGAGACTCTTATGAAAGAGAACCTTAACGATTATATGTACGCTATTGATAAAGAAAAAAGTGACTATCTGTTAGGAGGCTTTAATTGTGATTCTTATTACACTTGGAGTATGTCTGACATACCACCGTATCCTATGTCGTTTTTTCAGTTTGTTGGAGGAGACCCTGTGATTGGAGCAGCTAGTAGTACTGGTTATGCTCATTCACTTACATATCCTATAAGACTAACTTGTTTTATATTGGATACAGGGGAAGGTAATGTTGGGAAAATTAAAGCTAGAATGAATCGTGTCTTACTAGAATTAGTACAAGAGAAAATCGTTAAAACATTTCAGGATTTAAATCCAGAAATCAGTAAAATGGATTCTAAGCTTTTAGAAACAGCAGCCGGTACAGTTTATGATATAGCTTCTATAGCATTTAATGTAACGTTTGCGTTTTAGTAAGGAGGACAGAATGGAAAAATCTAGCTCTATTAAGGAAACAAAGAATATTCCTTCTTTCGTGGCTAAACACAGTTTTGAGATACATCATAATGATGTACACCTCAAATTCGAAAAGGGTAAAAAATATTCTGGTATTGATAAAAAGTGGAAGCCCACTTTGACTCAAGAAAAGATAATTTAAGAAAGGAGAAAAATCATGGCACTAAATAAACCAAGAACAAGTTTTGGTATAACGTCAATGACTGCTGTTAATAAGACAACTAAGTTGCCTTACGGTATGGTAAAAGTTGTTCAGACGTATGACCCGACTATGGAACGTGAACAAATCGACCTTTATGGTGGTAGTAATCCTAGTGCTTGGGATTCGTCAGACGGTAATATCAGTAATGATATTGCGTTGACTATTTCTGAGTTTAAACCGTTTTTGTATACTATTGCTGGTTACACAGTTAGCACAAGCGAAGCTGCTGAAGTTAGTGGTAATATTACAACTTTAACTAATGATTACGGAACTTCTGTTTCAAATGCTACTACTGGTATTGCATCAATTGCTTTATCAACATCTTCAGGAAATGGAGTAGCTAATTTAAAAGAAGGTAGATACATGATAACTTGTAGCACATCTGCTGCTGCAGCTGTTGATGTATATGCTGTTACTGATAATGATTTCACTAGAGGAACTGATGAAGTTTTTACTACTGATACATTAAAGATTACTACTGCTGCTTTAACTGTTGTAACAGGAGATACTGTTAATGTTCCTGCTGTAGGATTTGCATTAACAGGAGGATCAGGAACTATTGGAATGACTGCAGGCGATGTAGCTTTCTTTGATGTTCGTAAACCTAACGAGGGTTACAATGAATATTCATTTGGTGAAAATCCAGTTCCAGTTGAGTTTGATATGTGGTTAGTTTCACAGAAGAAGTCAAATGGAGAGTTTGTTATGGACAGGTTTCCAAGAGTTAAAATGAACTCAGTACCTGCAGGAATGGCTGCTAAAGAATGGGCCAATGTAGATTTATCAATTAAAGTCATGTTTGATAACGATTTGGGCTATGCGTTCAAGCGTTATGATACTATTCAAGAACTTACATAAGGAGAGAAAAAATGGCAAAATTATATGAACTAGTAAGTCAACCAGTAGGTAATACATTTAAGTTAACTATTGGCGAAGTAACTAAAGAATTGACGCTAAGTCGTTTTGATTTAGCAAAAATGATTGAGTATGAAAAAAGAGGACAATCCATGGAACAGCTTATGGAAAATATGCAGAATCAACCTGCTACATGGGCTACACAGGTAGGATGGGATTTGTTAGTAGAGAAGGACGAGTTTAATGACAGTATTGATGTCTTTAGGTCGTTGCTGGATATAGAAACTTTAAATGTTTTAGGAGAAGCTTTGATGTTAACAATCGAAGATTCAAGACCTAACCCAAAAAACGACAAGGGAGTACAGACTCAGAAGAAGTAGGTGCTCCAGAGATTGAATGGAACGAAATAGTTTTTAAGTTATGTCACCAATTGAAGATGTCTCCACAAGAGATTCTGACGTTTACGTTTAAAGAGGTATATTACACATTAAAATATCTAAGAAAAGCGGAAGCGCTAGAATTGGATACTAAGTTAAAGATAGCGGGCAGCAAAAAGGGTTACGAGGGACTGAACGCTATTTTAGCTGAGGAAGAAATGGAGATGTCTGATCCTGTTGATACAGATGAGAAATCTCCAGAGAATATAGCTTTGTTGGAGAACATTACTAATATAGTTCAAAAAGGAAAATAATATGGGTATGGCAGGATTGACCGATAGTGTAACAGTAAAATTTAGAGGGGATACTACCCAATTAGTAGGCTCTATGAATAGAATGCTTACTAAATTCAGTCAGTTTAGCAATACCATGGGTGGGGCTTCTAGAGCTAGTTCAAGGTATGCTGGCTCTACTAATCTACTTAGCGGCAGTATTGTGGGAGCTATAATTAGGCTTTATGCTTATCGAGCTGCTATTAATGCTGTTAAGCAGACGTTCATGCAGAGTTTTAAAGCGGTTGAGAAGTTCAATATGGACGTAGCACAGAGTGCTGCTCTAGTTACATCCTTCGTTGCTAGAAAAGGTACTGATGACCTTGCTGGTGCGTTTCAGCAATCTTACAAATATGCCCACGATCTTCAGTTAACATTAATAGAAATAAATAAAGATACGTTGGCTAATAGACATCAGATGTCATTAGTTAATAGAGAGCTACAGAAGCAGGGAGTTTTCTTAGATTTAAATAATGCAAAACAGATAAAAGGATTTAAGACTATTGTTAATACTATTGCTGTATTAACTGCTGGTATGCCTAATCAGAATATACAGTATGCGCAAGAAATGCGCGCAGTTATGGAGGGACTAGCAAGACAAGGTACAACTTTATCTTTGTTCTTAAAGGCTCAGTTGGGTCCTACATGGAGAGATATAACAGCTCAATGGAAGAAGGACGGAAATTTCTTAGAAAAACTAGCTAGTTATTTAAAAGGATTTGATGAAGCTTCTTTAAAGTTTAAAATGACATGGGCTGCTATAGGGTCTGCTATTTCTACTACGGTAGAGAATATACAGAGATTAGCCTTTGCTGATTCCTTTAAAATAATTCTAAAGAAGCTAAAATCAGTTAACGATATTTTAGAAGATAATACTTATAAGATTTCAGAAAAGATACACGGATTTTGGAATGGTATAGCCGCTGCTATTGAAGCCATGGATATGAAGAAACTAAAAGACTTCTTAAACGTATTGTTTGATTTAGTTATAGTTCTAGCTCTATTTAAGACGGTTTCTATGGTTAAGGGCGTTATATACGGTATAGCTGGCGCATTATCAGTGTTGGCTGCTGGTGGATTAATGGCTGGGATACTTAGTTTATCTGTTTCTCTTGGTATATTTTATGTAGCTATTGTTATGGCATCTGGAGGAATAGAAAAATTTCAAAAGATAATGAAGAAGGCTGACATTGAAAATAAAATAAAGACCCTTAATAATGCTCTATCACAAGGAAAAGTAAAAAGCGGTTGGGCATGGGAAGATTGGGGGGCTATATTTGGAATAACAGAAAGAAAGTATGAGCCACTTACCCCTAAAGAAATAGAAGCTACAAATAAAAAGTTACAAGCATTGCAAGTTACTTTAGCTAAATTTGAGACTGATAATCCTGGCGTTACAACTAATACACCTATGGATGCATTCATAGGAAACTTAACAGAACATTTAAAGGATGGTTCCGAATCGTTTATAAAATATATTAAAGAGTTTAAAGGTTCTTATGCTGAGTTAAAGAATACTCTATTCGAGGGGGTTAACGGAAAAGGGGTTAACGGAAAAGGGGTTAACGGAAAGGGAGGAAAAGCAGACGCTCCTCCAACGTTGCTTACTTATTTTGATGATGTTAAAACAAGGTTTAAAGATTTTTTAGTTGATGTTTTAGATATAAGAAAAAAACTAGGTGAGGCAATGTCTGATATGTTTTTTGAGTTATTCACAAACACAGAAAAAGATAAGATAAACGAGAAGTTAGGGGAAGACCTAGCGGATATAGATTTAGCTTCAAATTTAAAAAGAGAAGATTTATTAGAGGATTATAACACTAAAGTATTTACATCTTTTGAAGAGCGTAGGGCAGCTTATAAACAGTTACAAGATGACTTGGCTGATTTGGATAAGAAAAGACAAAGAGATATAGACGAGGCTGAGAGACAAGCCAAGAAGGACAGGGATAAGAATGCTGTTACCTTAACCAAATTTTTTAAAACATTATGGGAAACTATTCTGGATTTAATATATAAGAAGATAGCTGACTTCTTAGCTACTGAAATTATTGCATTCTTTATAGATTTTTTTCTCCCAGGAGTTGGCAGCCTTATAAAAACAATGCTTCGTCTGGGATCAGGAGGGGCTGAAGGTCCAATGCAAGCAGATGGTAGTTTTGCCACTGGAACTGATTATGTTCCTAGAGATATGGTAGCAAATATACATAAAGGTGAGATGATTATACCCGCATCTCAAGCAGCCGATATAAGGGCTGGGTCATCTGTAGGAGATACAACAGGCATGCTGGCTACAATATCTTCTAAACTATCTGCCATAGGACAGATAGCAAAAGAAAAGGGTACTATGATAATCGGTGATACAGAATTAAGGATATTGACTAAAGCAATCAATAATCAAAACTTCTTAATTTCTGAGATGGGAGTATAATATGACATTTCAACCAGAATTTTGTCAATCAAATTACGCTGACTTAAATGTCAATACTAACTTTACATTAACTTTGTTACCAGCTGTTAATTGGTATGAGGTAGATAAGAAATTAATATACGATCACAGGTCTGACCGTCTCTTATACACAACAGGGGCTGATGATGATACTACTTCAGTTTATATTACCTTTGATATGGGCGGTATAAACTATATAACTGCTATTAAGTTACTAAAGATAAACGCTAAATCAGGGTCAATAGAAGTAAGTGATGATAATGCTACATGGTCTACCTTGTATTCGTTCACAACTAATACTTTATCTAGTATACATTGGTATACAGATGCGTTAACAGGTGTTGAGTATGTACAATTAGACGATGGTTCTTTAGTACTTACTGCTGCTGGTGAAAGAATAGAAGTGGAGAGCGCTAATCATGGTAGATATATTAGAGTAACTCTTACTGCTACACAGACACCAGACCAAGAAAAATATATTGGTGAATTGTACATAGGTCAAAGAGAAGCAAAAATAATTAAGGGTAAGGTTATAAACTATAGTGAACAAGTAACTGACCCTAAAGCATCTACGTATGAAGATTATAATGGAACTATGGTTAAGAATAGACGACAGGCTCAATACAATTCTAGCATGACTATTATGAGACCTGATGCTGATGAGTCTGCCTTCTTAAAATCAATAGAAATTAACGGTGGGATATATGATTTTTTCCCTTGTCCTGATACAGGTTCTGATATTGATAACACATTATCTATAGATGATATACATTATGTTGTTGCTAGTGGGTCTTATGGTAGAAATCAATACGGCAATAAGACCAAAGGTATTGCTGAAATAAGTTTAGTGGAGAGTAAAGTTGTTAACTAGAACTAACCAAAAAGTATTTAGAGTAGAGATTAAGCGACGAGTTGGTAACCAAGATAATCTTGTAGACGGATTAGTGTGGGAACCTGAGTGGCAAGATGTTACTTCTTTATTTGTAGAGAGAGTCAGTGGAGTATCAGTTGATTTAGATGACCAAAAACTTGAAGGAAAGTTTGAGCAGACATCTACTACACTAAGATTTACTAACGAGTTAGGTTCGTTTAATCCACAAGGAACTGTTGATTCACTATGGACTGACAGTACAGGGGTAAAAACATACTATATGTATCACAGTAGACTAAGGTTTTATGAGTTTTATGAGTATGAAGAATCTATTGCAGATGGTGAAGAGATAGAACGTCTTCCTTTAATCGATGGTGTACTTACTTTAGAACCTAAATATAAAGACGGTTTCATATGTGAGATGCTTGTAAACTCTAAATTGGATATGTTAAGAGATCATTATATTTTAGAAAACATTACGAGTAGAGTTAAGAGAACAAGCGGGCAATCCATAATACAGTATGTAAAAGATATATTTGATAATTATTATCCAGAATTAGGAATTAATTCATTAGGCGGATTCCTAAGGAAAGAAATTATATATGATGATGTAACTCCTTATAGCGATAGTTTATTAGCTATGATGAATACTATAGCTACCGACGGTGGGGGTATAGCTGGTCTTACAAGAGGAAACGATTTATTCTTTACTTACTTTGGGGCTACTATTGTTGATAAAGAAAACTTTCAAGATGACTCCGATTGTATAGCCTTGTATTCTATGGATGCAACTGATTATGATGGTGGTACAGGAACGTCTATAGTTGACCAGACAGGTAATGGGAATACCTTAAGTATTGATAATACGGTTGATGATTACTGGGCTCCAGGAGTTTTTGGATATGCAGCTAATAACTGGTACAGAGCTGAGACTGATATATTCTCAGGTTTAGGAAGCTATACAATAGAGATGATGGTATCTTCTAAAATAAACAGACTTCCTATTAAAGATATAACATATGGGTTTACCACGTATAAGTATTATCCGTTGTTTGTATGGACTTATGATGCTAATGATAATTTAGGGTTTGCTAACGAGACAGGTTCAGGTCATAAGTTTGAGGGTTTTATGGTTGATGAAAATGGTGATGTAAACTATGTTACAGGCACAACAGCATTTTCTTTTGGGTATGGGTATTACATATCTGAAATTACTAACGAGCCTATAGGATATACTTTAGGCGAAGAGTTTATAAGTTATATTGCTATAACAGTTGATACTACAGAAAAATATCTAACGTTTTATATAAATGGGAAACTAATACAGATAGCATATATTGCTGAACTTGGGTATGTGTCTGCTGATTCTAGTAGAGAAAAGATTGCTGGTTGTGGGTTTAATCAGATGGAAAAAAGCAATGGTGCTACATTAGATTTTACAATTAAAACAGATGATCTTGGAGTAATATATTATCACGGAATGAAAATTTCTGATGTTGTAAAGACAAGCTCAGAAATTTTTACACAATACACCCAGCTATTTGGCTCTGGGTTTGCGTTAGGAGAATAGAGTGACAACTGTAACAAATGTATCAGCTTATGCTATTCCGTGGGATACATATAACAGTGCGATTTTAACTGTGACGTGGGATCAAAGTGATGATGAGGCGGTAACACTTACTTGGAAAAGTGGTGTTACAACTGTTGGAACAGTTTATACCACGCCAAAGGGTGGATTTCCTGCAGGAGGACAAGGAAAGAATTTTGTTTATTTTAGTGATATGGGTCTTAGCAGCGGTAACTATACTTTATATTGGACTAATCCTGGTGGCACTGTATTGCATTCAGGGGTAGTTAATATACACCACTAAGGAGATATTAATGGTATTGATACTAGATGATTACGATAAGAATAATATATTAAATCTTACTGGATATACTTCAGGTGTTCAGCTAGTGCGTAATCTTATTATATTTGATAGCAACACAAGCACTGATGGTTCATTTACATTTTATGTAGAACCGTATGCTACTTCTTTTTCTTTCGCCATATTTGTTGGTTCTACTGGTTATATGTTTCCAAATAATACTACTCTAAAGGGGTTGGTTATTGCTGTTCATGCTACTACTGCTTTAAGAGAAGACGGTATAGACATGGAACTATTACAAGACATAACTCTAGAGGGAACTGAATACGCAGAGGTTGTGAGGATTACGTGTGATTATCTTACTGATTATAAAACAATAGCATGTGAAGTTAATGAGGGTACTGGGTATACTTTTGCTGGTCAGTCGGTGAGGTATTCACAAACAGGTGGTGACTTCTATAGAACATACTTTACTCTATTACCTGATGGAGATAATTCAGGGATACTAGCAAGGGACTACACATCTATATTAAATTACGGTTCTAAGATATATTCTTTAGAGAACTATGAAATGCTTACCAGTCCTGATGAAAAACAAGCTACATTAGACAATAAACTAGCAGAATTAAAAGATCCAAAGGCAAGGTGTTACTTAGACATACCTTTTGATTATACAGAAACAAGTCAAGTAACTCTTTTAGACGAGGTTGAAGTCAGATTGCAGTTACAGAATGTTGGACAATTTGGTAGGTTTAAGGAGGGTGGTCATTATAAGTCTTGGGATGAGGGTGAAATATATAGATATAAATCATTCTATATTATAGGGATTGACCATGCGCAAGACGGAACCACAACTAGATTGCGATTGATAGAAAAAATTAAGGAGGTATAACATGGCACAAATGCATTCAACGGTTATTTCGGCCAACAGTGAGGTAATAGGAAGAAGAATAGATGAGAACTTTGGTTTAAGTACATCGATAACACCTTCTTTAACACTATCAACTTCAGGCATAGCAGCATTAAACGGTATTACAAGAACAGGAAACATGTACGTAATAAATAGTACAGCTACAACTACTCTGTATGGTTTTACAGGAGGTTGTATAGGACAGAGTATAATTATTAAGTCATCAACAGGAGCTACAGTTAATATACATAATAGTACTGGTGCTACAGGCAACAATATTAAATGGGCATTAGCTACAGGAGTTTTTGTAATTGATAATGTATACGAGAACGCTACGCTTTTGAAGGTTAGTACAGGTACTTATGCTTGGACAATGACTAGTAGCGTATCTACGTAAGGAGGAGATAGAATGGCAACACTAAGTGAAATAAGAGCATCTGATCCGGACAACACCTTAACTGGTGCTGAGATACTATTAGAAGATAAAGTATCGGGTGGGGCAACAAAAGCACCTATATTAGGTAACTCCTCATTAGGGGCTAGTGGTAGTAGTATAGCTGCGTACGTTAAGAATTATTTAGAAAAGACAGGGATAATATATCCACCAACAGTATTAACAATAACTTCCAGTGCTACACCTACAATAGATGTAGAGCTATATAATTCAGTAACCATAACAGCTTTAGCTACAGCTATAACTAGTATGGATTCTGGTTATTCTGGTACTGCTTCTGATTTTGATAGGTTAACGATAAGGATAAAAGATAACGGTACTTTAAGAGCGATAACTTGGGGTACTACTAATTGGGAATCTGCGGGAGTTCCGCTACCCACTACAACAACAGCGGGTAAGCTTATGACTATAGGATTTATATATAATGATGATACAAGTAAATGGGGCTGCGTAGCCTTTGCAGAGGAAATCTAAATGTTAAATTGTGAAGTATTAGTAGTAGCAGCAGCTGGAGGAGGCGGACACAGGGTAGGTGGTGGTGGAGCTGCTGGTGGCTACGAAACTGATACTGATATGGATTTAGCAGTAGGCGTATATGATGTAACTGTAGGAGACGGTGGAGAAGGTGCTACTTCTGCGGGTGCAGCTGAAAACGGTGAAGATTCAGTTTTTAATACAATAACTTCTAAAGGGGGTGGCTTTGGTGGTTCATGGGGTGAAGACGGAGGAGACGGAGCATCTGGTGGAGGAGCTCCATCATATATTGGTAACCCAGGGGAAGCTGTGGCTGATCAAGGAAACGATGGAGGAACAGGTGGCGGATACATTCCTGGAGCTACAGTTCATGAGGGCGCAGGCGGAGGAGGAGCATCCGATGGAGTAGGAGAAGACTTTGTAGAAGATGGTGGTATTTACTATGCTGGTAGTGGTGGACCTGGAAAACTTAATGCTATCTCTGGTACTCCAAAAAGGTATGCTGCTGGAGGAGGAGCTGGTGCAGGAATAGATACAACTAGAGGAAACGGTGGATCAAGTATCGGTGGAAACGGTGGATATAATAACGTTTCTTATGTTGATGGAGGAGACGGTGATGACAACACAGGAGCTGGAGCCGGAGGAGGTGGATACTATGTATTTGCTTCTACTAGTGGAGATGGTGGAAAAGGCGGGTCTGGTATAGTTATAATAAGATATGTTACTGGTGGATACAAAGTAATTGGTGGAACAATAACAACTAATGAGGGAACGGAACAGACAGAAACAAAAACAACAACTTTGCATGCTTTAAATGGGTGGTTGTTTGTAAACACTATTAATGGAACTACCATGACAGGTAGTGAAATAGGAACAATGTGGGATGGAATTTTTGGGGCACCAGTAACTGCTATGCAGTATTGGAACCCAACAACTCAGGCGTATGTTACTACTAATGTAGATACGCATACGTTTAGTGCTGGTGATGGGTATTGGATTCAGTCTAATAAGTCCGGTTCTTATCAGATTCCTTGTACTCAGTACTTGGGAGGTTCGTTTAGTTTGGTTACTGGTGATAATGAAATCGGATTACCAGTAGGTGTTTCTTACACACTAGGAGAGATTAAAGATGAGATAGGAGCTATAGCTACAAACGCTCAAATTTATGATGTCTATTATGGTAGTGGGTGGCAAAGTAATGACGCATGGAATACACAAGATAGTTGCTATGGGATTAAGATAACAATGTCAGAGGATTATACATGGACACCGAAAAAATTGGTGGCACCACACGAAACAATACATACGTTTACTGAAAGCGGAACGCTGCAGGTAATTAATTCGAATTTGTTGTTTACAATATAGAGGAGGATAAAAGATGTCTGAGAAAGTAAAGAACTTTGTAAGCACGGATTGGGTTAAGAACGTTATATTTTTAGTAGGGGTTATATTTGCATGTGGAGTTTTATGGAGTAATTTAAATGGTACTATGGAACAAGTAAGGATAAACCATATTACAATCGATACTAAAGTAGCTTATGAGGACTATCGTGCCCACATAGAGGAAACATGTGGAAGGTTTGTGAGGATAGAAAAGAAGTTAGATGATATATTGTTTTTATTATTGAAGAAGAAATAGGAGTAACAGATGTACGGAAATAGATTTACGCCAAATGGTTTCGGAATTAAAGAGCTAGTAGACAAGGAAACTTATTCCTTACTAGGCAAAGAGGCGTGGAAACTTCTGGACATAAGACTCATTATGACCTTAGATAATCTTAAAAGAGAGACTGGTTGGACCATTATCGCTAACACTTGGAGCTTTAAATCAACAGGAAGCCCTTTGTTTAGTCAAAGAGGATACAGGAGTAAGCGAAGTGGCACAGGAGCCAAGGGTGGAGCACACTATTTGGGGATGGCCATAGATTTTGATGCATATAGGGCTGGAAAAAGAATTGAACCCTCTGATGTACGTAAATATATTTTAGATAACATAAATAAGTTTTGCTATGTTAGATGTTTAGAAACTGACATAAACTGGGTACACTTAGATGTAATGGGATGGGAAGACCATCCAAAGAGAAGCGCGGTAACTGATAACAAAATATTGCTATGGAGTCCTAAAACAGGAAGCAAATTAATAGAAAGGAAAGTATAATGACACCAGAATATAATATAACAATAAAACAAAACTCTGATTTTAACGATATTACAATCACGCCTAAGGAAGACGATGGTTCAGTTGTAGATCTATCTGGATACACTGCTAAGATGCAAGTTAGAAATAGAATAGATGGTACGGAGTTGGATAGTTTAACTACTGAGAACGATAGAATAACTATATTAGAAGTAGACGATTTTTGGGATGTTACATTAAAGTTTCCAGCTGTTACTAGTTTAGCTTATGAGTTCACTAGTGGAGTGTACGATTTAATTCTGGTATCCAGTAGTCTAAACGATATTTATATACGCGGTTCATTTAATGTTCAGGAAGGGGTTACACTATGATACTAACAGTAACTACATCAGCAAACTTATTAGACATATGCACTAGTAGTCAGAGTAGGATACTCGAGATAAATAGAGGGATACAAGGACCTGCAGGAGCGGAGTACTGGACTAGGACAGGGACAACACTGACACCATCTACAGATGGTGACGATGTTATCGTTACTGGTACTTTTACTAGCCCTTTTATAGTGTCAAGTACTAACATATCAGCTGTTACTTTATCAGCAACTGATACAGTAGTGTTTCAAGATGGCCTTAGCATAGGTGGGTTTACATATAATTCTCAAGGCAAACCTGTCGCTGACTCATCTTATGCACAAATTGATATAGGCGGTGCTTTTAGCAGTGATTTTCCAGGTGGTATTTATGACCATACTGTAATTACTCCAACTTCTTTAGTAGCTTCAGCTTATGGAGTGTATGTTGATAACGCATTAAACACAACTTCTGGTGATATCACAAACTATTATGGTATTAAAGTAGCAGATGTTACCAACGTTGGTGGTACTACAACAAATGTTTATGGATTATATCTAGCCGCACAAACTGTAGGAACTAATAACTACGCTATGTATGCTGGTGGAGAAGTAGTTATAGATGTAGCTGACATAGCTATTGAACTAGGAGACGCAATATACGGTGATTCTGATAGACTCAATCTAGATGGTAACGTAACAATATGGCGTGATGCAGGGTCAGAATATTGGATAAACCTTAATGCTGGGTCTACTCCTGGTATTCTATCTGGATGTGAGGTTAATACTGAAACTATGGGTGGAGGTTGGGATGACCTAACTGACATAGCTCTTAGAACATATACTACTAATTTGGACACAGCGTATGATGATGATATAGCTGGTAATATAGTAGGTGATGAAACTATAATCCGTGTTATTAGCACGGGTACTTATTATAAATTAGAGTTTACAGCATGGGGCTCTACTGCAGCAGGAACATATAAAGCTACAGCCTATGAAATAGAGACAACACCGTCTTCAGGAGATGCAATAAACTTTACAAACGGTGGAGTTATTAGTGTAGCTGGAACTAAAACGGTTGATATAGACACTGGCATAGTTAAAGTATTTGGTGATGTAGAGGCAGAGAACTTAATTTCTGGTGGTGACATAACAGGTGGTGGTGATGTAACAGGAGCTAACCTATCCGGTACTAACACAGGAGACCAAGACTTATCTGATGTATTCTATAAGTCAGTAGACACTACTGACGACATTACTGACACAGCCACAAATAGGTTTACTGATGATACAGCCATAACTAGACTAGCTAATACTAGTGGTACTAACACTGGCGATCAAGACTTAGACCCATACATGTTATTAGACCAGACAACTCCTCAGACTATAATTAATGGGGTGCCTATATTTGATTTAGGTGTGGAATTAAACGGAGCTTCTATATCCATTTCATTCGGTTCTACTGCTACTAATTATGCTGGACATTCGGATGGGGGCGATAATTTAGCACCTATAGCATTCGGTTCCATAATGTTAGGATTAGCTGATGGTGGAACAGGTTTATACAACTATCCTTACCAAGCGTCTTATGATGGTACAGTAGATAATGTTGAATTTAATACAGAGTACATGGGTGGCGGTGGATGGACTGACTTATCTAATATAGAATCTAGAACATACACAAGCGACTGGGTTACTGCTTACGGCACACAAGCGCTACCTGACCTTGTTGGGGATGAGACTGTAATACGCAGCACGGTAACAGGAACATATTATAAATTTTTATTTTCACAATGGATAACTGATCCTGGATATTATATGTTTCAAATTCAAACAAACGAAGTATTAACTTTGCCGTCATTAGGAACTGTTATAAATTTACCAAGTGGTGGAGTAATAGACGTTAACGATACCACTGCAATAACTGTAACATCAACTGGTGTTGTTGTTGCAGAGGATATAGAGGCTGATAACTTAAGTGGTACTAACACTGGAGATGTCACAGCTTCTTTACCTTTATCTATTACAGATTTTGTTGCTTCTTTAGGACACAATACTGATAACTTAAAGATTACGTCTGACCAATTAAATACCATTCAAGATATAACAGAGACATCTACGCCATCATTTAACCAGATTACGTTGAACACTAATGCTGTTGATAACTCAGACACACCTAGATGGGACCAAGTTCTTAGTCTTTTTGAGGGATTACACTGGAAAGAAGCAGTAATAGACTTTACAGACGCTCCTCCAGAAAGTCCAACAACAGGAGATAGATATATAGTTGGAACAGGGTCAGGAGCTTTCGCAGGAGAAGATGATAACTTTGCAGAATATAATGGTGCTACTTGGGATTTTGAAATAGTTGAAGAAGCTGATACTTGTTGGAACAAAACAGAAGATACTAATTTTACATTTAATGGAACTTCTTGGGTAGAATTAGGCTCAACTGTAAGCCATAATAATACAACAGGCTTACAAGGAGGAACAAGTGCAGAATACTACCATTTAACATCAGCACAACATGCAATAGCAACACAAGCAGCTACTACTGCTCTTAGTGGTTATTTGACTGATACTGATTGGGATACTTTTAATGAAAAAGCAGAAGCTAACCAAACAATGTATATAGGAACAACTGGTGTGGCGATAAATAGAGCTTCATCAGCATTAACTTTAGCTGGATTGACTTTAACAACACCAGATTTGGGAACTCCAACGACACTAATTGGAACTAATATAACTGGAACAGGGGCTAGTTTTACTGCTGGAAATGTAACTACTAATGCTAATCTAACTGGAGTAATAACTTCTGTGGGTAATGCTACATCTATTGCTTCACAAACAGGAACTGGCACAAAATTTGTAGTTGATACAAGCCCAACTTTAGTTACTCCAGAGATAGGAGTTGCTACTGGAACAAGTTTAGATTTAAGTAGTGATTTAACTCTTACCAATACTACTAACGCTGATTTAAATGGTATTATTTATAAAGGTGCAACTCCTTTTATGCATAACTTTAATTA
>Ga0208905_1000176_pt1 | contig 31864 bp, 29 predicted proteins | sample AntAceMetag02UKS_FD_184776 | JGI IMG/M metagenome (GOLD analysis project Ga0208905, IMG submission 184776) | Saline lake microbial communities from Ace Lake, Antarctica - Antarctic Ace Lake Metagenome 02UKS (SPAdes) (version 2) | ecosystem: Environmental > Aquatic > Non-marine Saline and... | reverse complement strand
TAGAGTATTGATTATTATATAATCTTATATCTAACAGGGTGAAGCATGACAAATAAGTAAATATCTACTTTTCGGAGTGGACTCTATCTTTAAATTTTTAAATTATATAATAATGAGTCCATTACGAAAAGTCGTAAAAACAAAATAAAATCACAGATTATTCGCTAAAGCTCGTTATATTACTTCGTTAAGTTAATAGATTTTTAAAAAATTAAATCTCTGATAATCAGTGCAATCTGTGGCATTTTTTTTTATTATTTCAAATAAATGCCTTTTCGGAAAGGGTTTAATAATTATAGATTAATATGAGAAGAATATTTTTTTTAATATTTTTAATCTTTTTGCTAAATAATACTTACGGGCAAAAAATAAAAGGGGCTTTAATTGCCGGCTTTAATATAGCACAAGTTGATGGTGATGAGGTCTTTGGCTTTAAAAAATTCGGATTCAATGCCGGACCATCAGTTATTATTCCTCTTGGAACGAAATTTTTAATGAGCATTGAGACAATTTATAATCAAAAAGGTTCTTATGAAAAAAATCCAAAAGATGAAGATGTAAATAACGGACGTCCTTATTATAATTTAAGACTTACTTATGTAGAAGTTCCTGTCCTGTTTTGTTTTGAAGACAAAGGAATGATAACTTTCGGAACAGGAATATCCTGGGGCAGATTGGTCAATGCCAAAGAATATGAATATGGAGTTAAAACATCAACAACAATAAGAGGACCTTATACAAAAAATGATATGGATTTTTTACTTGACATACGATTTCGTCTTATAAAAAATTTAAAATTTAATATCAGATATACTTATTCAATAACTAAAATCAGAAACAGAATTTTTCAGGATATTGCAGGCAATGTATGGGACAGAGATCAGTATAACAATTTGCTGACTTTTCGTTTTATTTATGTTTTTAATGAAGCCGCTTCAATAGAGCATCCAATGATGAAATAATTTTTTAATTTGATTAGCTATAAGTATTATAGCATTTTTAAAGCATTATTCAAAACAAACTATTTATAAAAAAATGAATAATCTCTTTAAAGAAGGTATTCTCACAGGATTATCATCATCACCAAAAGAAATAGATGATAAATATTTTTATGATGAGCAAGGTAATAAACTTTTTGAAAAAGTTATGAACCTAAAAAAATATTACCTTACTAATTGTGAACATGAAATATTCTCTTCAAAAAAAGCAAAACTGCTTTCAATATTCAGCAAAGACACAGAAGAATTTCATATAATTGAGTTTGGTGTAGGAAATGGATATAAGACAAAAGTATTACTAAGTTATTTTCTAAAACAAAAAGCAAACTTTAAATATTTTCCTGTTGATATATCAACATATATATTAAAAAATCTTGAAACAGACCTGAGACATACTTTTCCTAAATTACAAATAAGAGCAGTAAACAACGATTATTTTAAGGGCTTAAAAGAATTAAACAATCATAAAAATATAAAAAAGATAATATTTTTTATAGGTAATAGTTTTGGTAACTTTTCAGAAAAAGAATCTGTTAAATTTTTAAATAAAATATCTAATTATTTAACCAAAAAAGATTTGCTTTTTATTGGCTTTGATTTAAAAAAAGACCCTTCTGTTATTTATGATGCTTATGATAAAACTTTTGAACCATTTTGTATGAGAATATTCAAAAAAATGAATGATGAATTAGGAGGAAATTTTAATACTTCAAAGTTTAAATATTATTTTACATATAATCCTGAAAATGGTCAGGGAAATTTTTATCTTATTAGCAAAGAAAAACAAACAGCAGAACTAAAAAAATTAAAACTCCATATACATTTCAAAGCATTGGAAACAATTTATGTTGGCATATCACAAAAATATGATATTGACTATATCAATAAATTAGCTAAAAAAACAGGTTTTGAAATAAAATATACTTTTTATGATAAAAAAAAATATTTTATTGATTCTATTTTATCTTTAAAATAAATTTTATATGAAAGATGTTGCTATACAAATAAAAGAACTAAATAAAAAAATAAAAATCTGTAATAAATGCAGGTTATCTGAAACCAGGATAAACATTGTTTGTGGACAAGGCGAGCTTCATCCCAGATTTATGCTGATTGCTCAAGCACCGGGAGAAAACGAAGACAAAAAAGGACAGATGTTCATTGGCCCTTCAGGAAAAATATTAGACGAGTTATTAGAGACAGCAAAAATTAACAGAAAAAATGTTTATATGACAAACCTGGTTAAATGTATGCTTCCAAAATGCAGAAAACCAAAACTTGATGAGATAGATAGTTGTAAAGAATATTTAGACAGAGAAATAGAATTAATAAATCCTGAGTTTCTAATCCCTTTGGGTTATTATGCAATAAGATATACTTTTGAAAAATATTCTGTTTATATACCGGAAAAGTCAGAATTTCCACAAGTATTTGGAAAACTTGTATGGAGCGGTATAAAAAAAATATTACCTTTAAAACATCCTGCTTCTATTTTATATAATAAAGAATACAGGGAAAGGATGACCAAGAATTATAAAAAATTAAAAATCCTTTCACAAGATTGTAAATGGTATAATGTATGTCCTATGAAAACATTTTATGAAAAAGGTTTATTAAACAGAAAATGGATAGAATTATATTGCAAAGGATATTGGAAAGAATGTGTTCGTTATCAAATGGAAGAAAAAGGAGAATTTCACCCTGATTATATGTTAGCTGACGGAAGTATTGATGAAAATCTACGCATGTAATAAAAATAGTATCTTGACAATTTAATTTCGGATTCATTAGCCGAATCAGGTATTCGTCATTCGTCGGTAGCCGAATCAGGCAACTGCCTGACCGAACATAACTGCCTGACCTGAACGGAATGGTTTCCAGATATATAATGGTTAAATGGTTAAAAATGTTAAAATTACCCCGTTAAATCCCGCAAATTTATCCCGTCAGGCAGACGCCTGATCCAACGGGGTTTATATTTTTATTACATTATTAGTAGAGACGAGGCGCGCCTCGTCTCTACTGTAGAATTATAATCATTTCCTTCAGTCAGGCGCCTGACTGATGTGTGTCCAAGTTCTTTGGAGAGTTTCAAAAACTGCCAAAAGAAATTAACCATAAAACCATATAACCATAAAACAATAGGATGTTTCATAATTAAATTGATATAATACTATATTTGGAATTAATTATTTACTTATGTCTGTTAATTTGTTGAGCTATTGAGCAGTAATAATTAGCTTTGTCAAAATTACCTGTATGACTAAAATATCCGCATAAGTTCATACATACATCATAATTGTCCGGATTTTTTTCAAAAGCTTTTTCCCAGTAAAAAATAGCATTTACAGTATCTGACTGCAAAATATAATAGTTCCCTATATTAACGTAAGGTATATCAGAATCCGGGTTTAATTCTGCTGCTGTTTTGCTTAGTTTTACAGCTGTTTTAATGTCTCCTGTTTTATTATATAAATTAGAAAGAGCCAAAATAGCATTAATATATTTTGGATTAATCTCAATAGCTTTTTTATAATTGCTCATTGCTTTGTGGTAATTGTTTAATCTTTCATAAGAATATCCAAGGTTAAGATATGCTTTGTAGTATTTTGGATTTATTTTAACAGCTTTTTTTAGATAAAAAATGCAGGAATCCGGATTATTGAGATATTTTAAATAGATAAATCCCAGATTATTCCACGGGTTAAAGTATATAGGATTTATTTCTATTGCTCTTTTGTAATGTTTGGTAGCGACATTTATATTTTGAATACATTCTTGTTTTTTTTCAGGATTATTTATATCTTTATTTACTTTGTGTAATAAAGCATCGCCTAATATGGAATTTGCCTTGGCAGAATTTTTAAGATAGCCAATATCATGTTTAAATAATGTGATATCATCTTTCCAATCTTTGTTACGGGTAATTGTCTTAACAGAATATGGTATTAAAATTATTATAATCATTATTAATAATTTATAACTTATTTTAAATGGAATATTATTTTTTTCAGGATTTATCTTAAATATTTTAAATAATAAAGAACCTGTTATTATACAAAATCCAAGACAAGGTGTGTATAAAAAACGTTCACCGACAACGCCGTTCACAGGCATTACAATATTAGAAAACATTGAAATAGTGAGCAGATAATACAGAATAGCGAATGATATTATGTTGTTTTTTTTTAATTTAATAATAGCATATACAAAGGAAGATAAGTAAATAATTAAAGAAAGTATTACCCATCCGTTTGACCAGCTGGCAAATGGGAGCATATTATAACCATAATAAAAACCCAAAGGATGCGGAAAAATAAGTAATTTTAAGTAGAATAATAATGAATAAAAAGCTGTTGCATATTTTGTCCATAAGCTATGTTCAATAAAAAGAGGACTTTGCCACAGGAAAGCGTGTACGTCTTCGGGAGATAAAAATTTGTCAGGGAGCAATATTACTATAAAACCAATTATTGCTATTAGGATAGATAATAAAATTATTGTTTTAAATGGAGTAAAAGTATTTTTAATTGCATGTAATGGTTTGGTCTCTGCCTTTGGAGGAGTAATTTTTAAAAAATATATTGCAAAATATGGTATTACTAAATAGATATGTATTCCACTTCCAAACCAAAAAATAATATTGAATAATATTAGTCCAATACTAAAATACTTATCTTTTAATAAAAAAAGGAAATAATTTTCTTTGGAAGCCAAACTTATCTTTTTACGAAAAGTGCTTTGAAAAGTAATTACAAGATATATTATAAAATATAGGATTGTTAAATAAATAAATATTTTGCTTAATGTTGTTGAGAGCAGAATGTCTTTAAATAAGAATATAAGATTAAAAAGAATTATCCATATAATAACGTATTTATCTTTAAATAATAAGTGCCAGAAAAAAAATTTTGGACATGGATTGTTTTTTTTATAGTATATTATTAATAAAATGATTGGTAATAAATAAGAAACAAATGCTGCTATTGCAAAAGTATAAGTTCCTATATAATGTTTTTCTCCTAAAAAATAAATTATTAAAGCAAACAAATATGTGCATATTATCATAATAACATATTTGTTTTTTAGTAAAGAAGATAAATGGTTTTTTTGAGATTGCGTGGTTACTGAGACAAACAGTTCTTTTATTTTTTTAAGAGGAGAAGGAATGTTTGTAAAATAATATATTGTTAGAGGAATAACTGCTAAAAAGGTAATTGTGCTAAGTTTTGATAAAAGAGCTATTATATAAAAAAATACCCCTAAAAAAATATTAATGATTTTATTTGTCTCCGTATATTTAATAAAAAGATACAGAGCAATAATACTTCCAAGAAAGCTTAATATTTCATCACGATTTTTTAAGCTTGCAACTACCTCAGTGTGAATAGGATGGGCAATAAACAAAATTGTTATGATAAAGGGCAGAAGAGGATTATATTTTTTTAATATTTTTTTTAATAAAAGGAATAAAAATATGCCTGTCAAAGCATAGAGCAAAATATTAATCAAATGGCTTATATGAGGATTTAGTCCAAAAAGTTCATATTCTATTGCAAAACTAATTTTTACAACAGGTCTGTAACCATAAGTTTGTCCTTGTCCTTCAGAATAACGTGTTGCAAAAATTTCGGGTATGCCCCGAATTCCTTTTTTTACTAATTGGTTTTTTTCTGTTGTTACAAAATCATCATCAATGGAATATCCATTTTGTATTGTGTTTCCATATAATGCAAATGCAAGAATTACAATAAACAATAAATAATGCCATATCTCATTTTTTTTAATAAGATTTTGATTTGGTTTAATAGTTTTTTTATCAATTTTTTTTTTGTTCGGCATTATCAAAAAATTTAAAGGACTACAAAACTTTAATTTTTTTTATCTTATTATAGCATTAATATTATTTTTAAAGCTATTGATAAGTTTATCCATTATTTTATTTATTATTTTGTCAGTAAGTGTTTTTTTTGTGTCTTGAAAAGTAAAGCTAACAGCATAAGATTTTTTACCTTTTTCAATTTGTTTAGATGAATCGTCTTTATAAATATCAAACAGATTAACTTTTTTTAATAAATATTTTTCTGTTTGAAAAGCTAAATTTTTGATATTCTCAAATTTAATATTTTCATCAATTAGCAGTGCAAGGTCGCGTTTTACTTCCGGAAATTTAGTGACTTCCTGATATTTTATTTCATTATGCTTTAAGAGTTTAATTACCAAATCCCAGTTAAATTCAGCATAATAGATATTTTGTTTTATATCAAATTGGTTTAATATAGTTTTATTAACAGAGCCAAATTCTACAAGTTTTGATTTTAAAGAAAAATAAGTTAAAACTTGTTCAAAAATTTTTAAATTATTATTTTTAACATCTAATTTTGAAATGTTTAATCCACAACGTTTTAAAATATTATTAACAAAAAGTTTTAAATAATAAAAATCTACATCATCATCATTTGTATTCCATGTTTTGCTTTGTTTTCTGCCACAAATAAATAAAGCGAGATGCTGAGCTTCTGAATATTGAGATAAAATATTGTTTTCTGATTTTTTTTCCTGGTTAAATAAATATGTATTACCAAATTCGTAGAGTTTTAAATCAAAATTTTTTCTGTTCTGATTATATCTTATTGCCTCTAATCCGCCAAAGAGTAAGGTCTGACGCATAACATTCAAATCTTTGCTTAAAGGGTTTAATAATTTGACATTATTTTTAATATTATAAGTTTTGTTTTCCCCGTAATATTCAGATTTTGTAAGAGAATTATTTATAATTTCATTAAATCCATTATTGGTTAAAAAATCTGATATTATATTTTGAATTTTTTCTTTATCAGGTTTTAAACTGTATGTTAAAGACATTTTTAATTCAGATGGGATTTCAATATTATTATATCCATATATTCTAAGAATTTCTTCTATAACATCAACTTCGCGTAATACATCAGCTTTAAAACAAGGCACAGACAAAAGCAAACCATCATTATTTTCGGATATAACAGTCATTTCCAATGACTTAACAATATTTTTTATTATATTTCTTTCAATAGATTTGCCAATTAGTTTATCAACATTAAGATATGATACATTTATTTTTTGATTTTCAACAGGTCTTGGATAAACATCTATGATATTTGAACATATATTTCCTTTTGCTATTTCTTTTATAAGCATACCAGCTCTTTTAAGAACATAGACAGTTATATTAGGATCTGTTCCTCTTTCAAAACGGAAAGATGCTTCTGTTTGCAAGTTATGGGCTTTTGATGTTTTTCGTATTCTGGCAGAATTAAAACAGGCACTTTCTAAAAAGATATTTTTTGTTTCATAAGTTACACCGTATTTTTCTCCGCCAAAGACACCCGCAATACACATAGGTTCTTTTTCATTGCAAATCATTAAATCATTTTTAGAAAGTTCTCTTTGAATACCATCAAGAGTTGTAAATTTATACCCATCATATAATTTTTTTACTATTACTTTGTTTCCTTTGATTTTGTCAGCATCAAAAGCATGTAAAGGTTGTCCTGTTTCAAGCATAACAAAATTAGTTATGTCAACAATATTGTTAACAGGACGCATTTCAACAGCATTTAAGAAATTTTTTAACCATAATGGTGATTCTTTAACTTTGATGTCAGAAATGGTAAGCCCTGAATAACGGGGACATGCTTTTTTGTCATCAATAATAATATCAATTATTTTGTTAGTTTGTTTTGAAGGAGTAATTTTAAAATTCTCAACACAAGGTTTGTTTAATTTAACATTATCATTTTGGTAAAGATTTTCAGTGAGTTTCAGACAGTTAATCACAGCAAATATATCCCGTGCTACTCCAAAGTGGGAGATAGCGTCAGTTCTGTTAGGTGTAAGGTCTATATCAAATACAGTATCTTCTTTAATGTTGAAATATTCTTTTGCAGGTGTTCCTGATTTCGCTGTTTTGTTCAGAACCATAATACCGTCGTGAGAATTTCCTAATCCTAATTCATCTTCTGCACATATCATTCCTTCTGATATCTCACCTCTTAAATTTGATTTTTTAATTTTAAAAGATTTATCTTTATAATATAACGTTGTTCCAATTGTAGCTACAGGAACTTTTTGTCCTGCATTTAAATTAGATGCACCACAAACTATATGTAACAGATTTTCTTCCCCAATATCAACAGTTGCAATACTTAATTTATCAGCATTAGGATGTTTTTCTTTTGTTTTTACTTCGCCTATAACTATACCTTGTAATCCGCCTTTTACAGATTCATACTTTTTAAATCCTGTTACTTCCAGTCCGCAGTCAGTAAGAATAGAAGATAATTTTTTTGGTTCTATGTCTATGTTAATGTATTGTTTTAACCAGTTGTAAGATATTTTCATGTGTTTATAATTACGAATTATGAATTACGAATTACGAATTACGAATTACGAATTATGAATTACGAATTACGAATTACGAATTATGAATTACGAATTATGAATTACGAATTATGAATTACGAATTACGAATTATGAATTACGAATTATGAATTACGAATTACGAATTATGAATTACGAATTACGAATTATGAATTACGAATTACGAATTACGAATTACGAATTATGAATTACGAATTACGAATTACGAATTACGAATTATGAATTACGAATTACGAATTTTTCTTTTTTCTAATTGTTGTTTGTATGCTTCCTATTATTTTTAATATTTCTTCTATATCTTGCAGTAAACTTTTACTTTCGTTTTTATTTAAATAATTTGTATCTGTTAGTAAACGAATCCAGTAATGAGTTTCTCTTGCTTCTTTGTATGCAATTGTAAGTTTAGCAAAAAAATCTTTTTCTGATTGTCCGACTATCGCTTCCTCTATATTTGCACCAACCGATGTTCCGCAACGCAATAATTGTTTAGATAAAACATATTCCTTTTTCTCATCCACAAGATATTTATACAATTTCACAATTCTAACCGCAAAAGCATAACTTTTTTCCTGTATAACATTCTCGCTTTTCATAATTTCATCTTTATTCGTAATTAATTCATTCGTAATTGATTTTCGTAACTCATAATTCATAATTCATAATTTTTAATCGTCTTTGGTCGTGGATGTTTAATATTACAATTGTTATCCATCAACAAAATAGACAGATTGGTTTTGTATTTTTTTAATTTTAAAGAAATCATACAAAAATATACAAATAAAAAAGAAAAAGGAATTAAAAATGAAATTTATTAAAATTTTGTAGATATTTTAATATTTATTTGACGTGGAGTCAGATAATTAGGCACGGCATATTGTCTGTTTGTAACATCAGTAATCCAGATATAAGAAATAGTATTATCTATTTGTAAAAGATTAAATACTTCGAGACATATCCAGATGGATTTAAAATTTTTAAATATATTGTTTGAAGGCAATTTTTTTTCTTCACTTTTAATTTGTTTTGAGAAGCCGATATCAACTCTTCTGTAAGGAGGCGTTCTAAGTGTAGCCTGATATTTTTTATGGTTTAAAGGACCAAAAGGCAGTCCTGTGCCAAATATAAAGTTAAGATGGACTTTATAGGTTGGATTCATAGGCAGATAATCCTGAAAGAACATACTAAAATTCACTCTTTGGTCAGTAGGTCGCGGAATATAACCCGGCTCATGTCTAATACTGTCAACAGGTGTGTGGTCAAAAGTATAGCCGGGAATAATTAATTCATTTTCTTTATTAAAATATTCGTAATAATAGTCGCCCTGAATATCTTCCTGAGTTTTCATAACAGATAAACTTGCCCATGATTCAATACCTTTAACAAAGTTACCGTTTATTCTCAAATCTATTCCAGTGGCATATCCATTAGATTGAGCATTAGCATAATATTGTACTCTTACATTATCAATTTCGTAAGGGATAAGATTGTAAAGATGTTTGTAATATATTTCAGTAACAAATTTAAAAGGTCTGTGCCAGGCTTTAAAGTCCCAGTCGCTTGCAGCTACAAAATGTATTGAGGTCTGGGCTTTGGCATTTTTGTTTATTTCGCCATTAAAATTTCTAAGTTCGCGATAAAATGGCGGTTGATAGTAATATCCTGATGAGAATCGTAAAACAATATCTTTTTCCCAGTCAGGTTTATATGATATTGTTGCTCTTGGTCCTAACAAAAATTGGTTGTTAAAGTCCCAGTAATTAGCCCTTACACCAGCTATTAAAGATATTTTAGTACTGTCATTTTTTATGTCAAAAGTATTTTGTATAAAGCCGGAGTATCTGTTTGAAAACATATTTATAGAAGTATTTACAGCATCATTTAATTCTAATGGATAGTAATATTGTGCATCAGGGTTTGTATATCCGACAGAGTCGGGAGAATGAGGGATAGAATATCCTGAAGAGTCAAGCATTTTCCATTCATTAAGATTATCATTTATTTTTTCCAGTTGATATTTTATTCCCCATTGTATGCAATTATTTGATTTGCTGTATATTCCTTTATGTTCAATATTAAATACAGTTGCGTTTAGATTGTTTCTTGCGTGATTAAGAAAAGTTCCTACGCCTCTTATGAAAGCTACTTCACCAAAGCCCTCTTTTCCAAAGTCGTTTTCAAGTTGTCCGAGCTGATATTGTCCCTGTATATCATAATTTTCGTTTTCATAGCTTTTAAACGCGGAAGTAATAAATTTTAATTTCAGATTGTTATTAGGTTTATATGTAGTAGAAAAGGCACCTATAAATGTCTCAAAGTTATCTGTTTCCTGACCATCAAAATATATGACCAATCTATATGCTTCGTTGACAGTTCCATAGTCAGTTTCTCTGGTATGAGGTATAAATTTGTATGAATTTCTTGCATAGTTTGCCAAAAAATCAATATCCCATTTTTTATTTAATTTATAATTAACATAAGTTTGAACATCAGTAAAACTTGGTTTATAATCTCCTTTTGTATCAAGTTGTTTTAATATATACTGGTTTGATTTTTGTCTTATACCTATCAGATATGATAATCGTTTATTTCTGGATATATTTTCAATATGAGCAGAACCACCGAGTAAACTTGCAGAGACAGAGCCAGCAAATTTTTTAGGTTTTTTATATTTAATATCAAGGACTGATGACATTTTATCACCATATTTGGCATCAAATCCTCCTGCTGAAAATAATATTGATGATATAAGGTCTGAGTTAACAAAACTTAGACCTTCCTGTTGTCCTGAACGGATAAGAAAAGGGCGATATATTTCTATATCATTAACATATACCAGATTTTCGTCATAATTGCCACCTCTTACAGAATATTGTGAGCTAAGTTCAGTGTTTGATGATACTCCGGGCAGTGTTTTGATGATTGCCTCTACTCCACCGGATATACTTGGTATTTGTTTAACGGTCTTTGGTTTTATAAGGATAAGGTTAGATTCCCTGTATTTTTGTTCTTTAACTTCAACATCAGGCAATTGTGTTGTTGATATTGTCAATAACTTATCAATTTGTTTTTTTTCATCTGGCTTTAAAAATAATTCTATTTTTTCTGTATTATATCCTATAAATGACACTGCTATAATTATTTTTTTATTTGCAGGCACAAAAAGTTTATAACTGCCATTTTTGTCAGTCATAGTTCCGCCGGATAATCCTAATACAGATATATTAACAAGTTCAACAGGTCTGTTATCAGCATCAGTAATTTTCCCATATATAATGGCTGTATTTTGTGCTAATGTTGTAAAATTTGTTAAAAATGTTAAGAACAGCAGTCCGAATAAAAAAGATATATTTTTTTTAAAACCAGTCAATTTTCTTATTTTATATTTTTGTGTGTATAATCAACGATTTATGATAGTATTTAGTATAACAATGAAACAATTGAACAATTGAACAACTTAGCGAAGTTTACCAAGTTAAATCATTTTTATTTAACATGGCGATATCATCCGCCTTAGGCAGAAAGTGAGTAATTTAGCAGTATAATAATTAAATTATTTTTCTTTTTTTGCTTTATTCCAGAATACATTCATTTCATTAAGGGTCATATTTTTTAGAGATTTCCCTTTTTTATAAGCATTTTCTTCAAGATATTGAAATCTTTTAATAAATTTTTTATTGGTTTTTTCAAGAGCATCTACAGGATTTACATTTATAAATCTGGCATAGTTGACCAAAGAAAACAGAACATCGCCAAATTCCTCTTCAATATTAGCATTATTATCATTTTTATCAAGTTCTTCTTTCAGTTCATAAAGTTCTTCTTTTACTTTATCCCACACCTGATTAGGTTTTTCCCAGTCAAATCCTACACCTTTAGCTTTTTCCTGAATCCTGTATGCTTTTAGCAAAGATGGCATTGACACAGGAACACCAGACAAAGCAGATTTTTTGCCCTCTTTTAGTTTTATATTCTCCCAGTTTTTTGCTACATCATCAGCATTGTTCACATTTACATTACCATATATATGAGGATGGCGACGAATAAGTTTTTTACAAATATTGTTTAATACATCAGTAATATCAAAATCATTTGTTTCAGAAGCTATTTTTGAATAAAATACTATATGAAGCATCAAATCTCCCAATTCTTCTTTTATTCCATTAATATCATTTTTAATAACAGCATCAGAAAGCTCATACGTCTCTTCTATTGTTAAAGTTCTGAGATTATTAAAGCTCTGTTTCTTATCCCATGGACATTTTGAGCGCAAGTCATCCATTATATTTAATAAACGTTCAAAAGCTGCAAGTTTTTTATCCATATTTTTTTATTTTTATAAATCTTTTGCAAATGTAAATATTTATGCTATTATGCAAAATATAACCACACAAAGTATAACTTTATAATATATCCTTAAATCCGCAAAGATTTTATTAAAAAGTTGTCAAAACATTGTGTAGAAATAGTTTTACACAATGTCTGACAACTGAAAATTTTCACCTATTTTAGCGGTGTAAAACAAAAAGTAGGTAAATAAAATTTTTCGCAATGAAAGTACAAAAAATATCAAATAACGTAAGCCCTTTTTTATGTATATCCTTAAATCCTTGCGGATTTAAGGTTTATCAGAAATAAAGGCATCTTTCGAAAAAGATAAAAAATAGTTTATACTTTTTAATGATTAAATTTCCCTGAAAGGGAAAAATATGAATAACCACGTATAAAATGCGTGGTAAAAAATATTATCTATTATCTATATAGAACCCCGAAGGGGTTCAATCCTTTCAGGATTGTTTATTAATTATCTATTATTAACCATAGATTGTATCTATGGTTATTCAAATTAAACTCTTTCAGAGTTTAATTAAATCCGCAAAGATTTTATTAAAAAATTGTTAAAACATTGTGTAGAAATAGTTTTACACAATATCTGACAACTGAAAATTTTCACCTATTTTAGCGGTGTAAAACAAAAAGTAGGTAAATAAAATTTTTCGCAATGAAAGTACAAAAAATATCAAATAACGTAAGCCCTTTTTTATGTATATCCTTAAATCCTTGCGGATTTAAGGTATATTTACAATATGTAATAAAATGTTAGCTAAATATTCCTAATATTTTAATAAATTTGTTTTTTTTAAACAAATTACATTTTAAAAATGTTAAAAAAGTTAGAAGAAATTTACAGACGTTATAATGAAATAGGACAGCAAATGACTGACCCCGATGTTATTGCTGATATGAAGCATTATATAAAGTTAAGCAAAAATTATAAAGAACTTCAATCGGTTGTTAATGTTTATAAAGAATATACCAATATTTTAGATAATATTGTTTCTACCAAAAAAATCCTTTCAACAGAAAAAGATGAAGAATTTATATCACTTGCTAAAGAGGAGTTGGATAATTTGCTCAAGAGTAAAGCAAAATTGGAAGAAAATATTCGTTTGATGTTAATTCCTAAAGATCCTAATGATAGCAAAAATGTAGTGATGGAGATAAGAGCAGGCACAGGTGGCGATGAAGCAAGTATATTTGCCGGTGATTTGTTTAGAATGTATTCTAAATTTTGCGAGATAAAAGGATGGAAAACAGAGCTGGTAAGTATGACAGAAGGAACTTGTGGCGGATTTAAAGAGATAATATTTAATGTATCAGGTAATAATAATGTATATGGACAACTAAAATTTGAATCAGGTGTTCATAGAGTACAGAGAGTGCCACGGACAGAATCCCAGGGGCGTATTCATACTTCTGCTGCCTCTGTTGTTGTATTGCCCGAAGCTGATGAATTTGATATAGAACTTAAAGAATCTGATATAAAAAGAGACACATATTGTTCGTCAGGACCAGGTGGACAATCAGTAAACACAACTTATTCTGCTGTTAGACTTACACATATTCCTACAGGCATTGTCGTTATCTGTCAGGACCAGAAATCGCAATTAAAAAATTTAGATAAAGCAATGAAAGTTTTAAGGACACGGATATATGATTTGGAATACAAAAAATATCTTGACCATATTAGTTCAAAAAGAAAAACTATGATTTCAACAGGAGACAGGTCTGCCAAAATTCGCACTTATAATTATCCACAAGCCAGAGTTACTGACCATCGTATAGGATTAACACTTTATAACCTTACTTCTATTATAAATGGCAATATACAACATATTATTGATGAGCTACAATTAGCTGAAAATGCAGAACGATTAAAAGAATCTGTTAAATAAAATAAAAAGATGAACAGACACGAAATTTTTAATAATATAATATCAAAAAAATCTTTTCTTTGTATAGGTCTGGATACAGATATAAACAAAATCCCAAAGCATTTATTATCTTATGAAGATCCTGTTTTTGAATTTAATAAAGAAATAATAGATTCAACAATTGATTTGACTGTTGCCTATAAAGTTAACACAGGTTTTTATGAAAGTCGTGGAATTAAAGGTTGGATAAGTTTAGAAAAGACCTTTAAATATCTTAATAAATTCAAAAATCAAATATTTACTATTGCAGATGCTAAAAGAGGAGATATCGGCAATACATCAGAACAATATGCTAAAGCTTTCTTTGATTTTAATTTTTCGGGATTTGATTTTGATGCTGTAACTGTTGTGCCTTATATGGGAAAAGATTCAGTAAAACCTTTTCTCTCTTTTAAAGATAAATGGGTGATTCTCTTAGCTCTTACATCTAATAAAGGTTCGGATGATTTTCAAAATTTAGAACTAAAAGACAAAAAAAAACTTTTTGAGATAGTTATATCTAAAAGTTCAAAATGGGGTAATGAAGATAATATGATGTTTGTTGTTGGCGCAACTAAAACAGAAGAGTTTCGTAAAATCCGTAATATTATTCCTAATCACTTCTTGTTAGTTCCAGGTGTTGGCACTCAAAAAGGAAATTTATACGAAGTTGCAAAATATGGAATGAATAAACAATGCGGACTATTGATAAATGCCTCAAGGAGTATTATTTATGCCTCAAACAATATAGATTTTGCTGAAAAATCAAGAAAACAAGCTTTGAAAATACAACAAGAAATGAAAGAGATACTTAAGAACTTATAAAATTGAAATTAGAAACTCAATACAGTAAGCCCACAATCTAAAATACATAATCTATAAAGATTAAAACTATGAAGATGTTTTATTTTTTTATTTTTTTATTTTTTTGCTCCTTATCAGCATTCTCACAAAACAATACAGATTCTTTACAAAATTTTCATGATTCTACTATAAAAGAAACAGACAAAGGCATTCCTTTTTATGATAAATATAACAATATTATTGGTGGGGACTCTTTAAGATACTGTAATGGGATAAAATGTTCAGGATTTATAAAAGATTATTATCCTGATGGTAAAATAAAACACAAAGGATATTATGTTAACGGGCAACTAACATCTATTTATAAAAATTATTATAATAACGAACAATTAGAAAGGTCTTTTAAAGTTAACAGCTCAAAAAAAAGCACTGTAACAATATATTACAAAAACGGGATTTTAAGGTCTAAAGGAAAATATTTGAATGATTCTTTTTTAGAATGGGAAGATTATTATCCAAATGGAAATTTAGAATCATCAGAAGAAAATAATAAAAGTTTAGATTATTATATTCATTTTAATTTTTATTATGAAAATGGAAATCCGCAAAACACACTTGAACTAATTGATAAAAAAAATAAAATTTATTCAAGCAAAGAATTTTTTGAAAACGGACAAGTAAAACAGGAAGGCAAAAGAATTCAAAATCAGGCAATTAATGATTATTTCAAATCAGGTAAATGGTTGATATATAATGAAAAAGGAGAACTAATTGATAAAGAAATTTATGTCAGAGGTGAATTAATTGATGAAGCATCCACGACCAAAGACGACTAAAAATTATGAATTATTAGTTATAATTTATGAATTGCTTTGTTACAATTTTTTCAATCTTTACAATCATTACAATTTTTTCAATTTTTCAGCAATATAAGTAGTGTCTGAACGAAAACAATACTTTTTGTCATTCTGAACTTGTTTCAGAATCTATAATAACTTGATAATCAGATTCCGAAATAAATTCGGAATGACAATATGAGAAAATATTATTTGTTTTCGTGCAGGCACTAAGTAACTAAAAATTCAGCCCGTAAAATTGCTTTAGCAATATTTCACTGGGTAAACAATATAACAATATAACAATATAACAACAAAAAATAGCAAATTAGTAAAAATATTAAGATTTTAGGACTTAAACCTTGATATTAGAACAAAAAACTGAATATTTTTTTACTCTCCCCTTTTGGTTCCCCTCTCTACTCGTAGAGAGGGGTTAGGGGTGAGTACAAACAAATATTAAATAATTTAACAATTCAACAATAATTTTCAAAAAACATATAAATATATGAAAAAATTTTACATACTTAACATTGCTATTTTAAATGCAGCATTGTTTTTGTCTTTTAATTTATTATATAGTCAAAATTTACCATCAAAAACAGATATTTTTAAATTCCAAAACAACATAGATAGCTATAAACATCTATGCTATAATTCTCTACAAAGAGATGAGGAATATTCCTTAATTGTAGGGCAAAGCGACCCTAACGAGATTGTAACAATTGATACTCCAAGTGTTGAGAATGGTAATATTCTTATCCTGAATAATGGACAACTAATTGTAAATAGCACACAATATACTGTTGAAGGAGGAATAATATGTATTAACAACGGCAGTATTTTAATTAAAAAAAACAGCGATTTATCTGTTAAAGGAGACATGATATTTGCTAATAAAAGCACATTCAGCATTGATAGTTCAAACTTTACAATTCCTATGGATTATATATATCAATATAATCTGATTTGTGTTGACAGTGCTGAATTTTTGATTAAAAACTCAGAAATCTCATTTACCAATGGTTTATTAAGTGGTGCTTTTACCGATTATTCTAAATTTTCACTTTTAAATGATAATTTTCTTCAATCTGTAACAATAAGTATGATGAGTCACTCAACATTAACTATTGATAACACTAAAAATGCATGGGAATTTTTACTTTTAGATACATGTAATATAAGTATAAAAAATTCACTCGGACTTATCTTATGGTTTTATTTTCAGGATAATACTACATCTGATTGTTGTTTTCCTAATGGTTCATACATTGAAAATTTTGATTTTGACAGTTCTGTAACCGGGCTTTCCGATATTACTTATAATGTTAGCATTGACAGTACAGCAAATATAAAATGGGGAATATTTCCGCAAAAAGGTTCAAATGTTACTATCAACAATTCATATCTCCGCACTTGCGGATTAATATTTGACCAAAATCATACAGACAGCATCTTTGGATTTTATAATAATATGTTCTATCAAAATCAAATATTTCCTATGACAGACAGAACTCTTACTTTGAAAAATTCGGAAATTGCTACATGGAATTTTTATTCTTTCAATGATAATAAGTTAATTGTTTCAGAAAGCATTTTTGGAGAGGCATTATCTTTTGAAGGAGGCAGTTTGCAAGTATTTGGATGTGTTTGTGATGGCTCCGGCGGATATATTGGCACAGAAGATGGTAATATTGAAATACTTTTTTCTAATATTCAGTCACTGGTATTATCACGAGGGTCTAACTCCGTAATAATTTTAGAATCAGATATTGATTTTGATTATAGAAACCCTACTTTTACTCAGACATCAATTGTTTTAATGGCAAATACAACATACGATTGTCCTCCTGTTGCCCTTGACACTTCTTTTGTATTAGAAATTTTTATTGATTCTGCTCACAATGCTAATATAAATTCAATTGTGCCAATTACAGGAATAATAAGAGATTTAAAAGGAGAATTTAGTCCGGCAAACTTAACCTTTTATCAAATACTATATGCTCCATCATCAGATCCAAACAATAAAATATTAATAGCAGATAGTTTAATAAATAAAGTATATGAAGATGTAATATACAATTGGAATACAAACGGTTTGAGTGAAGGAAATTATTTTATATATATTGCGGCATTTATTAATGATGATACCACAAGTATTGATATAGGAAGAGAAATATTTTTAGGAAATGCTGCCAGTATGGATAATCTTTGTCCAAATCTTACTTTGTTTCAGATTTATCCAAATCCCAGTAGTATAGCAACAACAATTAGATATAAAATAGAAAAAACAGGACATATAAACTTATCTGTTTATAATATTACAGGACAAAAAGTTGCTGATTTAGTTGATAAAGTTCAAAATCCGGGATTTTATACTATTAAATGGAACCATAAGCAAATTAATAAAGGAATTTATTTTTATAAACTAAAATTTAATGAGTATAATATAGTAAAAAAAACTATAATCTCCGGCTCTTTGTAAAAAAAAATTATATGGACTTATAACTGTTACTAAATTATATATTTGCATTTTTAAAATAAGTCAGAAATCTAAGTATTATGAGAAAAATTGGATTAGCAGTTTTTTTATCCATTTTAGGTGGATTATTTGTTATAAATGCTTGTAATACAAATCCAAGCGAGAAGGTCAAGACAGAACAAATTTTGGCTCAAAATAATAAGCAAAATGATAAAGAATTTGTTCAGAAAAAAGATACATTCAATTTAAAACAAAATAAAAATGTCAAGTCAGAAAAAAAAGACGAAATAAACTCAGAACAAATTTTGGCTCAAAATGTCGTTCAAAAAAATGATGGAACTGATAAAAAAACTGTTTCAAAACAAGAAGGTAAACCTGAACATTTAACTGCAAAAACTTTTCGTGAAAAGATATGGAATTATAAAAAAAATCCTAATGAATGGGTATTTGAAGGCAGTTTGCCTTGTGTTGTTGACTTTTATGCCGACTGGTGCGGACCATGTAAAATGGTTGCTCCTATAATGAAAAACTTAGCTAAAAAATATAAAGGCAAAATAAACATCTATGAAGTAAACACCGGAAAAGAAAAAGAATTATCCGCTGTCTTTCAGATAAGTGGCATACCATCAATATTATTTTGTCCTAAAAATGGTAAACCCGCTATGCAACCCGGAGCTTTACCAGAAGAAAAATATATTGAAATTATTGAAAAATTCCTTTTAAATAAAAAAAAATAAAAAAAAAATTATACGTTTGCGTTTTGAAATAAGTTTGCATATTTGCATTTTTAAAATAAGTCAGAAACAATAAGTATTATGAAAAATTTTGGATTAGCAGTTTTTTTATCCCTTTTAGGTGGATTATTTGTTATAACTGCTTGTAATACAAATCCAAGCGAGGATGTCAAAACAGAACAAATTTTTGCTCAAAATAATAAGCAAAATGATAAAAAATTTGTTCAAAAAAAAGATACATTCAATTTAAAACAAAATGAAAATGTCAAGTCAGAAAAAAAAGACGAAATAAACTCAGAACAAATTTTGGCTCAAAAAGTCGTTCAAAAAAATGATGGAACTGATAAAAAAACTGTTTCAAAACAAGAAGGTAAACCTGAACATTTAACTGCAAAAACTTTTCGTGAAAAGGTATGGAATTATGAAAAGAATCCTAAAGAATGGGTATTTGAAAGCAATTTGCCTTGTATTGCTGACTTTTATGCCGACTGGTGCGGACCATGTAAAATGGTTACTCCTATAATGAAAAATTTAGCTAAAAAATATAAAGGCAAAATAAACATCTATGAAGTAAACACCGGAAAAGAAAAAGAATTATCCGCTGTCTTTCAGATAAGGAGCATACCATCAATATTATTTTGTCCTAAAATTGGTAACCCTGCTATGCAACCCGGAGCTTTATCGGAAGAAAAATATATTGAAATTATTGAAAAATTCCTTTTAAATAAAAATAAAAAAAAATAAAAAATTATGGAACTTTTAACAAAACAGACATTTTTAGAAAAAGTCTTTAATTATGAAAAAAATAAAGAATGGAAATTTGAAGGAAAATTGCCATGTATCATTGATTTCTATGCTGACTGGTGCGGACCATGTAAAATGGTTCATCCAATACTTGTAGAATTATCTAAAGAATTAGAAGGTAAAATTGATGTTTATCAGATAAATACAGAACAAGAGCAAGAATTAGCATCAGTTTTTGGGATAAGAAGTATTCCTTCTATGCTATTCTGTCCAATACAAGGGAAACCTCAAATGTCTGTTGGCGCATTACCAAAAGAAGCATTGTTAAATGCTATTAATGATGTATTGATAAATAAAAAAGTAGAGGCAAAATAATAAGATTAAGAATTTTGGCTTTCATCTAGCAATTAAGAATCTGTAAATGATTAATTCCTTTTTTATATAACCTTTACTAAGAAATAATTCTTTTTCCCTTTTTGTACTAACAAATATTTGTTATTGATAAGCATCTCTGACTTAATTGTTAAATTATCATCTTTTATTTTTTCCTTGTTAACAGAAATGCCATTATTTTTTAACATTCTTCGTGCTTCACCTTTTGACTTAAAAATATTTGTTTTTATAGTTAAAAAATCAATAATATCAATACCTTGACTTAAATCATGTTCTGAAATTTCGTATTTCGGAACGCCTTCAAATACAGATAACAACACATCTTCTGATAATTTTTTTAAAGAATCAGCAGTTGTTTTACCAAATAAAATTTCCGAGGCATCAACAGCAGCATTATAATCTTGTTTTGAATGCACTCTTATCGTAATATCCTTTGCAAGATACCTTTGTAATATACGGAGATGAGTCGCTTTATTATGTTGATTTTCAAGCTCTTTAATCTTATCTTTTGATAAAAGAGTAAATATTTTTATATACTTTACCGAATCTTCATCAGAAACATTTAGCCAAAACTGATAAAATTTATAAGGAGATGTCTTTTTAGGGTCAAGCCATATATTACCTGTCTCTGTCTTGCCAAATTTCCCTCCATCAGATTTGGTAATCAAAGGGCAAGTTAATGCAAAAGCACTTGTTCCTGTCATCTTTCTAATCAATTCAACCCCGGAAGTGATATTTCCCCATTGATCAGAACCACCCATTTGTAACTTGCAATTTTTGTTTTCATTCAAATATAAAAAATCATAAGCTTGTAATAACTGGTAAGAAAATTCTGTAAAAGAAAGTCCTGTCTCTAATCTGTTTTTAACAGAATCTTTGTTCATCATATAATTTACAGTGATATGTTTACCAACATTACGTAAAAAATCAAGAAGGTTAAACTTCTTTATCCAGTTATAATTATTTACAAGCTCTGCTGCATTCTGCTTACAATCAAAGTCAAGAAACTTTACTAATTGTTTTTTCATACATTCATGATTATAACGCAAAGTATCTTCATCTAATAAATTTCTCTCTTTTGATTTTCCCGAAGGGTCTCCAATCATTCCTGTTGCCCCACCAATTAATACTATTGGCTTATGCCCTGCAAGTTGAAAATACTTTAACATCATTATTGATACAAGATGACCAATATGCAAAGAATTTGCTGTTGGGTCTATCCCTAAATAAGCAGAAGTAACTTCTTTATCAAGTTGTTCTTCTGTGCCGGGCATAATATCATGAATCATACCTCTCCATCTTAATTCTTCAACAAAATTCATATCTGTAATGTTATTTTTTTAATATTACTTGTTTGTTATTATCTCTATCAGTTTGAGTATTTTTAGTTGTTGATTTTATTTAATGCTTAAATATATAAATACACTTTGTTATACACAAAATTTTGTATTAAAATGAATATAAATACCATTTACCATCTCTTTTTATAAGTTTCATCACTTCTGAACTTCTGCTTTCTCCTTCCTGATGATTAAATATAAACGAAACTTTTGCAATTTCATTACCAGAACCTGATATTTCATATTGTACCTTTCCAAAACTTGAAGCTGACTTAAAACAGTTTCTAAATTTTTCAAATGTTTCCTTTATTTCTTCTGTTTCACCATATTCATCGGCTTGTTTTTTTAAATTAGAAAGCATACATATTCTTTTAGTATCGCCATCACCTTCACCCAAAGAGTCACAAAGATTTTCTAATAAGAGATAGTCGCCTGTTCTTGCTGCATAAAAAATTGTATTCACAACATTATTAGGATCTGTTTGGTCAATCTTGTATTTGGTCTCTTGATTTTGAGAAAAAAGTACTAAATTGGACAAAATTATCAATAAAATAATTACAAATTTCTTCATGATTTTTTTATTAAAAAATTGGGACACTCTAAAAAGTCAAAAATAACACAACTAATACATTAAGTGTTTTTTTGAAACATTATTCCACTTAGCCTGACTTGAGTAATCTGTAAAATATATTTTAAGGTCTGCCTGACTGGAATATTCTACAAAATATATCTTCTTATCCGCCTGACTGGCATAATCTGTAAAAAACCATAATCCCTGGTTGCCTGTTGCCTGACTGGAATACTCTACTTTATAAACCAGCAAATCTGCCTGACTTGAATATTCTACAACAAAGACCTTTATATCTGCCTGACTGGAATATTCCACAGAAAAAACTTTCTGAGCACCTGTATTGTTAAATAATAATACAAACAAAGAAATAACAGATACATATAACAATGTTTTTTTTATTTTATAATTCATAATAATTAATTTTTAAATTTATTTATGCAAATGTATAATTTTTTATAATGTTTTTTAATAATTTTGCTATATTAAGATACAAAATACAGGCCAAAAATTGTTCGGTTTCTAAATAGTGCCTGCACGAAAACAAATAATATTTTCTCATATTGTCATTCCGAATTTATTTCGGAATCTGATTATCAAGTTATTATAGATTCTGAAACAAGTTCAGAATGACAAAAAGTATTGTTTTCTTTCTGACACTAAATAATAAAAAAATTATGAACTTTTGTAAAATAAAAATGGTTGCAACAGATTTAGATGGCACCTTACTTACAGACAACAAATGTATAAGTAAAAAGGACTTTACCACTCTTAAATTACTTAAAAAATATAATATCTGTCGTATCATTGCAACAGGCCGTTCTTTATATTCTGTCAAAAAAGTGCTAAATGATAATTTTCCTATTGATTATTTAATATTTACAACCGGTGCAGGAATTATTGACTGGAAATCTAAAAAAATAATACGTTCAAAAAAATTAAACTACAAAAAAGTATCGGTAATTTCAGATATCCTGATAAAAAATCAGGTTAATTTCATGATACATAAACCAATTCCTGATAATCACAAATTTATATATTACAAAACAAATAAAAGTACTTTATATACCTGTAATGATTTTGATGAACGCTGTTATCTTTATAATAAATTTGCTATACCTGCAAAAATAAAACCAAAAGATTTTGGAGATGCCTGTCAAATAATTGCAATAATTCCAAATGATTTAGTGTTATTAAAAAAAATAAAACAAAAATTTGACACCAAATTATTAAAAATAAATATTATACGAACAACTTCTCCCCTTAACAAAAAATCTATCTGGATTGAATTTCTTCCGAATAAAATTTCAAAAGCTAATAGTGTGGAATGGCTTTGCAATAAAATAGGAATTAACAGTTCAGAATCTTTAAGTATAGGAAATGACTATAATGATATTGATTTATTAAAATGGACAAAACATAGCTTTGTTGTATCTAACGCACCTGATGATATTAAAAATCAGTTTACTGTTAGTAAAAGCAATACAAACAGTGGATTTACCAATGCTATCATTCCTTATCTAAAAAAAATATAAAATAATAATTTAACAAAACGACATAAAAATTATGCCTGTAATAAATTTACAGGGACTTATATTAATAATTGTCATTATATAAAAAAAACGGGTTTTAATCAATAAATAACATTTGGTTGCAATATCTTTTTATTTATATTTGCACACCTATAATAATCCTTAACAAAAAATTTTATGGACCAAATTAAAAGAGCACTTAACGAGTCAGCTACGATGCGATGGATTGCATTATTATTGATTAGTACTGTAATGTTTTCAAGTTATTATTTTTATGATGTCTATTCTTCAATCAAAGACACTTTACAGGGAGAATTAGGATTAAGCAATACTGATTATGGAAAAATGTATGGGGCTTATTCTTTTCTTAATGCTTTTGGTATGGCTTTTATTGGAGGTATGATACTTGATAAATGGGGTATAAGAAAAACAGGAAATGTATTTATCGCTTTTTTGACAATAGGAACCATTATAACTGCTTATGGTGCAAGCAGTATTTTTAATAATGGCGGACTGGGATATAAACTATTTTGTAATCTTGGAAAAAATTATACTCCTGCCTTAAAGATGATGATATTTGGAAGAGTGGTATTTGGATTAGGGGCTGAAACTTTTTATGTAGTTATAAATAAGGTTATAGCAAAATGGTTTAAAGGACATGAATTAGCATTTGCTTTTGCTATAAGTTTGGCTTTTGGTCGTTTTGGTACTGCCGCAGCTCTTATGTATTCGCCAAGAATATTAGCTACTGCAAGTTTGGATGCAGCAAGCTGGTTTGGAGTTATGCTTGTCTTAATTGCTCTTGTCTGCTTTATTGTGTATATTGTATTTGATTTTAAATTTGATAAATCATTACAAAAAGTGTCAGGAGAAAACAAAGATTCAGAAAAATTCCGCGTTAAAGACCTTGTAAAACTACTTACAAACCGCTCTTTTATTTATATTACATTATTATGTGTAACGTTCTATTCTGCAGTATTTCCTTTTGTAGGTTTTGCAGCTGATTTCTTACATAATAAATTTGGATTTTCACAGCAATTAAGTGGCGATATTACAACAATACTTCCTTTTGGAACAGTTATCTTTACTCCTATCTTTGGCTGGTTTACAGACCACAAAGGCAAAAATGCCTCTGTGATGATACTGGGCTCATTACTTTTAATAATAGTTCATCTTACCTTTTCATTTACTAGTATTACTCCATATATACCATTATTTTTACTTGGTGTTGCCTTTTCATTAGTGCCGGCAGCTATGTGGCCTTCTGTTGCCCGTATTGTTAAAGAAAATAGATTGGGAACAGCTTACGGAATTATGTTTTCAATCCAAAACTGGGGATTAATGCTATTCCCTTACTTTATTGGGAAAATATTAGATGCTACTAATAAAAATATACCAGAAGGAGAACCTTTGGACTATACTTATTCTATTTTTATGTTAGTTGGTTTAGGTGTAATAGGATTAATATTTGCTATTTTATTAAAACGCGAAGATAAGACATCCGGATTTGGACTTGAACTGCCAAATAAAAATAATTAATACAGATAAACATTCATGACCAAAGACAGTTTAGAGTTTAGAGTTTAGAGTTTGAAGTTTGAGGTTAATAACAGAAAACTAAAACCTGGAAACTTTTGTCTTTTGTCTCGTTAAAAATGAATTAATTACGAAGACATAAATGCCGTAGGATGCCTATCCAACGGTATAAAACACATAAAACTTCCATAATTCCGTCTAAGACAGATAAAATTTGAAAAGTAAAAAAAGGTTACATTGTTAATTTTCAATAAAATATAAAACACATGAAAAAACTATTATTATTAATTTTATTATTACTCGGATTTCAAACAATCTTTGCTCAAAGTTTATTATGGGAAATTACCGGAAAACATTTGAAAAAAACATCATATCTATACGGAACTATTCATATACAAGATAAACGCGTTTTTAACTTTGGAGATATAGTAAAAGAAAAATTCAACAGCTGCGATGCTTATGCAATGGAAATATTATTAGATGAAATTGATAAAGAAACTGTTCGGAAAATTATCTTAATGAAAAATGATAATTCTTTGGACAAACTTATCAGCAAAGAAGATTATGAACTATTAAATAAAGTATTTAAGAAAAAAACAGGTATGAGTATTACTCTGTTAAACAAAACAAAACCGTTTTTTATTGCATCTCAATTAATGCAAGCAAGTATGAATAAAGAAATGAAAACTGCTTTGGATATATATTTTCTTAATATGGCAAAAGAAAATAATAAAAAAATTTATGGCATTGAAAAGCTTAAAGACCAGGTAGATGCTATTGATAAAATACCTCTTAAAGAGCAATGCGAAATGCTAATGAAAAGCGTTAGAGACACTTCTTCTGAAAAAGATAAATATGATGAGCTGTTAAAAGTATATCTCAAAGGTGATTTAGATAAGATGCTTGAACTATCAAAAGATACAACAATGCCTGAAAATTTCAATGAAATATTCCTTACAAACAGAAATAAACACATGGCAAAAAAAATTGCTAAACTCTGTAAAAAACAATCAACTTTTAATGCAATAGGAGCTGCTCATCTATGCGGAGAACAAGGCGTTATAAACTTGTTGAGAAAAAAAGGATATACTGTGAAACCTGTTAAATTTGAATTTAAAAAACAAGATTAATCTGCTTTCCTGTCAAAAAATTAAAAACTCTATAACTTTTCTACTAATTTTATTATTGTCTAATTTATTGCTATTCAGTTTGTTAAATAGATATGTAAAAAAAAATTAAAAATTTCTTAAAAAATATTTGGATAATGAACACAGGTTCATTATCTTTGCAACGAATTTTCATTCATTTTTTTTATAATAAAATAATTATGTCACCAAGGCCAAAAAGATTTAGAACAATGTGTCAACCACCTGTCATAAGAGGTTTTAGACCTTATGGCAGTTCTACGGAATTGACAGGAGCTGTTAAACTTCTTTTTGAAGAATATGAAGCAATAAGATTAGCAGATTATGAAAACCTTTCACATACGATAGCTGCAAAAATGATGAATATATCCCGTCCTACTTTTACAAGAATCTATGACAATGCAAGGAAAAAAATTGCACAAGCTTTTATGGAGAACTCTTCAATAGTTATTGACGGCGGAAATGTCCGGTTTGACGAAGAATGGTTTAGATGTTCAAACTGTAATACCACTTTTAAAGCACAAAAAAAAGAAAATAAAACTATGGAATGCCCTATTTGTCATTCAGAAAAAATAATAAATATAAACTCTACAATAAAAAATAAAACTGACACTAAAAATTATAAGAATATGTCAAGAAATAGAAATAAGGGCTTTTGTATATGTCCTAAGTGTGGGATAAAAATATCTCATCAGGCAGGAATACCCTGTAGAGAAATAATTTGCAATGAATGTGGAACAAATATGATAAAAGATATAGAATAACAAAATAAACCGATTTATAAACTTAAAAAAAATAATTATGCCAAATTTTGATGGAACAGGTCCTGACGGACAAGGACCGAGAACAGGAAGAAGAAAAGGAAATTGTAATCCTATGCCTGTAAAAAATACTAAATCCAAACAAGATGTAAAAACTAATGAATCAATAAAAATTGCAATTACATCAACAGGAAAAACTCTTGACTCAACAATTGACCCACGATTTGCACGATGTGCTTACTTTATTATTTACAATACAAAAGATGGCACTTTTGAGGCAATAGATAACCCTGCCAAAAATGCTATGGGTGGTGCAGCCACACAAGCAACTGAAATTATTGCCAATGCACAGGTAAAAAAAGTTGTATCAGGAAACTACGGACCAAGAGCACAAAATGCTCTTGAATCTTTAAACATCGAGTATATCTCTGTTGATAGCAATAAAACTATACAGGAAATTATTGAACAATATAAATAATTTTTTTAATCTTAAATATTAATTTAAAAAAAGGAGGTTATTATGCCAGGATTTAATGGAACAGGTCCAAATGGACAAGGACCAAGAACAGGATGGGGAATGGGAAGATGTAACCCATTACATGATAAAAATTCTAAAACTACTCCAAACGACAATCAACAGATTGAGCCAAACGATAATCCTTTCTTCTATGGAAGAGGAATGGGTTATAGAAGAGGATTTGGCAGAGGATTTGGCAGAGGATTCGGAAGAGGATTCGGAAGAGGATTTGGACAGGGTTTTGGTAGAGGATTTAGATTTAGAGGAGGATGGTAAAACAACAGACAACTTTCCAAAATAAAAGCCGTAGGATATTTTACCCCGTTGGCAAAATTACCTAACCGGGTTAATCCAACGGTTTAAAATTTGATTTTGTTTAGTTTATTGTAATAGCCAATAATCTTTAGTCGGCAATTGGCAGTCAATAGCTAAATTTAAAATTAATCAGGAAAGATGTCTGATATTTACTCTTTAATTCTACATCATCTTGCTTATAGTGTCTTGTCAACAGACATAAAACCTGACAGAGTTTGGCTTTTATACAAAGCTTTATTATTGACATAACACTATTTTATCTATAAACTAAGCTTAAAATAAATATGATTTTGATAAAATTTTTCAAAATCATTTGAAAAATTTTATTCATTTAAAAATAAAAATAATAAAATGAGAAAAATAGCAGTACCTGTAATAGGTAACAAACTAAGTCCGCACTTTGGACATTGTGAGCAATTTGAACTCTTTGAAGTAGAAAACAATAAAATTATTTCGGAAAATGCAACAACTTCTCCCCCACATGAACCGGGAATATTACCTGCATGGCTCGCAAAACAAGGAGCAACTGATATTATTGCATCAGGAATGGGAAATAGAGCAATATCTCTGTTTAATGAACAAAAAATTAATGTGTTTTTAGGATCTGAAATAAAAGAGCCCAAAGAATTAGTGCAAAATTTGATAAATGATAATCTGACAACAGGAAAAAACTTTTGCGATCATTAACATGAATAATTTATAAGTTTTCGTAATAGATAATTTATGAATTATTCAGGTTAAATAGTGTTTGTTCATAAAGTCGCTGGTAAACCGTTAAAACGGTTTCTAAAAAAAGAGATTTTTATTATATATCGTAATTTATCACAACATAAAATATGAAATCAGATATTAAGATAGCTGTTGCAAGTGGTAAAGGCGGAACAGGGAAGACAACTGTTGCTGTTAACCTCTTTTATACTATAAAAGATTTAATTGACAATGAAATACAGCTTATTGACTGTGATGTAGAAGAACCTAATGATAAAATATTTGTAAAAAGCAATATTTATTTTGAAAAAAATGTAACGTTAGATATACCTGTTATAAATGAAAAAAAATGTATCTACTGTGGCAGATGTGCAGAATTTTGTGCTTATAATGCAATACTTTTTATAAAGTCCACACGTCATATCAAAGTGATAGAAGACCTGTGTCATGCCTGCGGAGCATGTTTATATGCCTGTGATGTGCCTGATGTTATATCTTTAAAGAAAAAAATCCTTGGCAAAGTATCCAAATATAAAATTAGTGATAATGCCGAACTTATTGAAGGCAAACTTAACATAGGAGAAGCAATGGCTGTGCCTGTAATAAAATCAGCTAAAAAACAAGCAAAAAAAAACTCTTTTGTAATTTATGATTCTCCACCGGGAACATCCTGCCCTGTATTGGAAACAATTCATAATGCAGATTATGTAATACTTGTTACCGAACCCACACCCTTTGGACTTAATGACCTGAAAATAATGGTTGAGACAATTAAAAAACTTAAACTTGAAAAAAAAATGGGTGTTGTGATAAACCGTGCAGGACTCGGCTCCGAACAGATATTTGATTATCTGAAAAATGAAAATATTGAAATATTAATGGAAATTCCTTTTGACAAAAAAATCGCAAAAATATATTCAAAAGGAGAAATTATTGTTGACAAATTACCAGAAATAAAAGAAAAATATATTGAGCTTTTTAAAAAATTAATGCTCAAATAATTGTATGAAAAATAATTATGAATTATGAGCTTCTAACTAAAACCTTTTATCTTGTTAAAAATACAAACACATGAAACAAATAACTGTTATTAGTGGTAAAGGAGGCACAGGCAAAACAAGTATCACTTCTGCTTTGGCAACTATAGCCAAAAACAGTGTCATTGCTGATTGTGATGTTGATGCAGCTGATATGTTTCTGATAATGAAACCACACAATATAAAAACAGAAAAATTCCCCGGCGGAAAAGTTGCTGTTATTGACGACAAAAAATGCACAAACTGTGGAATATGCAAAGATTTATGCAACTTTGATGCAATAAGTTTGGTTCATAATAAAATGACTGTATCCGACTTTGCCTGTGAAGGATGCGAATTATGTATGCACGCATGCCCTGAACATGCAATATCAATGCAACAAAGTGATGACAGCCGATGGTTTATTGCTAATACACGATTTGGACCTATGATACATGCCCGCCTCGGAATAGCAGAAGACCTGTCAGGAAAATTAGTTGCCATTGTAAGAGAACAGGCAAAAAAAATTGCTGAAAAACAAAATAAAGATTATATCCTTATTGACGGACCACCGGGTATAGGTTGCCCTGTAATAGCTTCTTTAACAGGAACAGATATTGCTGTCATTGTTACCGAACCTACACAATCGGGATTACACGACCTTAAAAGAATAGCTAAATTAACTCAGCACTTTAAAGTAAAATCTTATGCTATAATTAACAAATTTGATATTAACAATAACGTAAGTCATATAATTGAAAACTATTGTAATGACAATAATATTGATATGATTGCAAAAATTCCTTTTGATAAAACATTTGTTGATGCTATGATAAGCCAACAAAGCATAATAGAATATAATCCTGATTCGGAAATTAGTAAAATAATATATTCTATATGGGAAAAAATAAAACTATAAATCCGACTTCTCTGAATTCAGTTTGGGAAAGTTAATCTCATCTTTTACAATAAAGGCATTTCCATATTCTTTTGAAATCTTATTCAAAAATCCTTTAGCATCCATCCTTGTTCTAAAGTCACCAACTCTTACTTTATAATTTGGCTCTTGAAACAAGACATAAATACTTTCGTCAGGATATTTTGTTAAAAATTTTGTCTTAACATTAACAGCTCTTTCTCTTGAATTAGCTCCTGAATCAAAAAATATCTGAATACGATATCCCGAAATACCTTCCTGTTTTTTATTTAAAGCTATATGTTTTTTAACAAGGTCTCCTATCCTGTTATCCTGTATTATCTCTACTGTCCCCGAATTATGATTCTGAGCTTTGATGTTAGAAATAAACAAAATATTGATAAACAAAAAAAATAAAGAAAATTTAAATACTTTCATCAGCAAATATTTTATGATTTTTTTCCACATACAGATTACTTTATATTTGACAAAACAAAATTAGAACTAATTTTTTAAATGACAATATATTTTTAATAAAAATTGGCGATGACATACTCTCCCACAAATTAATGCAGTATGATACAGGCTACAGGACTTAACTTCTCTGTTCGGAATGGTAAGAGGTGGAACATCAGTGCTATAGTTACCATAAATCTTTAAAGTTTATGATAAAACAAGTTTTCCGCTGGCGCTCGTTTGTAACGAGTGCTTATTTAACTAATCCGCTGGCGCTCGTTTGTAACGAGTGCCTATTTAACTAATCCGCCAGTTGGCGGATTATAATTTTTAATTATATGTTACCAATTTGCTTGATTCAAGTACAACATCTAATAAATTATCTAAACCTGC
>Ga0208905_1000175_pt1 | contig 31886 bp, 20 predicted proteins | sample AntAceMetag02UKS_FD_184776 | JGI IMG/M metagenome (GOLD analysis project Ga0208905, IMG submission 184776) | Saline lake microbial communities from Ace Lake, Antarctica - Antarctic Ace Lake Metagenome 02UKS (SPAdes) (version 2) | ecosystem: Environmental > Aquatic > Non-marine Saline and... | reverse complement strand
CTTTGTTGCCGATTACCACAGGAAGTTCTTGACTTAATTCCCTCTGAAGTTGTATACAATTAACCATAAGGCATGCTCCTTTTAATTGGCTTTTTTAGTCGAAATCCAATTATAGCATGCCTTATTTAAATTTACAGCGAAAATCACTCCTTTTGATAGATCGAAATTTATTGTAACTTGCTTAATCCCAATGGCCGGGCTCTAATGGGACAGGCTCTAAATTAAGAACTCAGCCCTCGGCTTCGCCTCGGGCAACTATTCCGCTAAGGGAAGCATGAAATCAGGAGAATTTAAATAATCCCCTCTCCTACCTTCCTACTTTCCTTGGAGGTTATTGTCCAGAGACTTAATATCAAAAAACTCGGGATCCCGAAGTATTTCGGTCCCGAGACTCAAAGTTAAGCAACTCGGGATCCCGAAGTATTTCGGGAGAGAAAATTCCGAAGCAAGAAACTCAAACTTATGATTTCATCTCCAGGTCTATCCTGGAGGAAGGGATACCCCACCCATCATAGAGAAAGATCACAATCCTGGTCTCCGAGGAGAACTGACTCCTCTCTATCCGGAGAATAGCTCCCTGAATCTCATAATTTTTGCCATCCCGGAATATAATATCCGCCTTTACCTCTTTTAATCCGGGGCAGAACCGTTCCGGATGATCGGTAATAAATTTGACCCCCTTCTCCGATATATCCATCACCTCATACTCATAATCTCCGATGACTAATCTGGGACCGGTTCCAGCAGAGTATTCTATCCTAGCATATGATCTTCTTTCCCGACCGTTCGATAGATTGTTTCCCATAATTACACCTATAAGTAAGCGCCTGCGACGCTAACTTAATAGAAAAGCATTGAAGCTAACACCATTTGAAAAAATTATAATCTTCAGAGAATGCAATAACTATTCTATTTATACCTTATATATTATCCCGATGGATATCGCGATAATTCCGCAGCAGCAAGTTAAGGCTCTTCGCACTATATCACACCTATTTGATTTTTCAATTCTAATTCTATTATTAGCAGATTATGAAAAAGAACCATAACAAATATTTCCCTTGTACTAATTATCTCAATAGGTCAATATAACTTATGATTTATCTGTATAGTACTAATGCGGCAAAATAAGGAGTAGAAGATGAGAGAAATGAAAACCAGCCTGGTGATCGCTATAGCGATATTCTTTGGCGCGATAATGTCGGCCTCGGGGGAGACATACCTTATCGATGAAGATTTTGAGGGAGCCACATTCCCGCCAACCGACTGGCAGACCAGCGGGGTTGAGTGGTCAACCGAAACCAGTTACTCGCCAACACATAGCGTCAAGATAGACGCTGATGGGGCTTCGATCACCACGCCGATGCTCTCATCGCCCCGAAAACTGGATTTCCGGGCCTGGTATAATGTTGTCGGGGCCATGGTGCGGCTCAATTATTCCACTGATGGAACAAACTGGGTATTCTACCGCAAGTTCACCGGCGGAGCCGGAAGTTGGGGGAGCCAGGTACCGACCAGCCTTACCACTCTCCCCACGCCACTTTACCTACAGTTCATCTGGGAAGAGTATAATGATCCCGGTGCCATCATCTATATTGATAATGTTCAGGTTACCGAGACTACCCGCTCCAACCCGAGTTCCAACCTGGTTCTCCAGTCGGGTGATTATAACGGCGACGGTCTGACCGATATAGCTGTCTTCCGTCCCTCCAGCGGCCTCTGGGCCGTACGCGGACTGGGACGCACTTACTTCGGCGTTGCCGGCGACCGGCCGTCCAGTGGTGATTATAACGGCGACGGGATAACCGATATCGCCATCTATCGTCCCGCCACCGGGCTCTGGGCAGTCAAAGATATAACCAGGATATATTACGGTTCCAACAGTGATGCCGCCGTACCGGCAGATTATGATGGAGACGGTAGTTGTGATATGGCGGTATTCGATCTGAATATCGGTCTCTGGAGCATTCGAGATATAACCAGAGCCTATTACGGAAATATTGATGATAACCCCGTCCCCGGAGATTATGATGGAGATGGGATTGACGATATCGGGATCTTCCGGCCGACTTCCAGTCTCTGGGCGATCAGAGGGATTACCCGCGCATATTTTGGCGGCTCCGATGATACCCCGGTGCCCGGTGTTTATCAGTGGTATGGGAGCAGCAAGGCAGCAGCTTCTTTCCGGGACCAGATTGCCATCTACCGTCCGGCCTCCGGACTTTGGGCCATCAAGGGATTGACCCGGGCTTACTTCGGTGCCGCTGATGACTCCCCAATAACAGGCAATTACGAGGGCAGCGGACTCGAAGAGATCGGGATCTTCCGGGAGGCCTCCGGCCTCTGGGCGATCCGGGGAACCACGAGAGTCTATTTCGGGACCAGCGGCGATATGCCCCTGGCGGAATAAAGAACCCGATAAAAAACCCCCATCCGGATTTATCCGGATGGGGGTTTTTTGTTTAACAGACAAGTGCATAGGAGAACGTAATTTTTAAGCATCTTGGAAGAATTTCCTCCTTCTAACCCCGAACAAAATAAGGCGTCTGTGGGAGGGGCTTCCAGACCCAATTATCGGGCCAGGATGGCCCTCCCACAGACGCCTATCCCGGACTAACAAACAGCAGATCAAGTCTATACTGGGGTATCCCCGGCGTTTAGTAGTTCACGGCGCTTACCGCGTCCAGGTCAAAACCGGAAGAACCGGCGCCGCTGCAGGCTCCCATATCCTGAAAGTGAAGTATCTTATCATTCCCATCATCGTCGGTCAGCCAGTTATCACCCGTAGACTTTATCTTGATATACTGTATCCAGGTCAAACCTCCAATACCATTCAGGTCGAACGAATCCCCGCCTGAGACCATAGGGTTGGTAGGGTCAGGGCTCCCATTATTACTAAATACGGGATTTACCCCAGCAAAGCCGGAAGAATACGAATAAGGATTGAAATAATTAGTATTTCCGTTGCTAAAGGTATGAAGAACATAATTACAGGGAAAACGATAATATTTAATCCCATTTTGGCTGACATACACTATAGCCGGCTCCATAAAACGGGTATTTTCATTCCCATCCAGATAAAAAACATTTTCGAATACGGTAAAATCCTCCCCTAATCCATCAACCACTATATTGTCCGTGAACTGGACAATAATATTTCCTCCACAGGGCGGATTACCATCATCCTCTTTTGCTTGAAGAGATACTACATCGTACGAACCCATATACGTCCCTTTGCCCTTCGGAGATCCAAGGGCACGACGGGATTCAAATGTATCCTCGTCAAAATAGCTATACCAAAAGAGAAAGTAATCGAACGTGGCATGGTGATAAACTGGTCTGTTATTGAGTTCGGAATAATCTGTAAACGTTCCATCTACAACCCCAAATCCATCGAGACAATATTGGTTCGGCAGGTTGCCGTCATCGCAGGAACCAACGGATACCTTACCTTCCCCACCTCCCTTTAACCAAATATAAGTACCGGGAGGAGTATCATCAGCTCCTTTCTGTAACGCTATTATATTATATTTGATGTCATCATCGGGATCACCTGTGAATTCCGAACCAATCACCCAGGTCTCACCAAACCCCTGAGAAGAAAGCGGGTAATAACCGACTACTTTATCGGCATACGGATCGGTCTCCCTGGTGATGGTTACTTTGAGTTCGGTGATCTCTCCTGCATAGCCTTTATCATTGTAGGCGATAACACCATAGAAGTAAGATGTACCCCCCTCCAGGCCATCATCAACAAAATTATCTCCTGATCCTTCATAAGCAACCACACCATCCTCAGTATGTTGCGGATAACTGCCGGTCTTTCTCAAAACCTTAACTCCATTAAAGTCGCTCGAAGCGGGGTTAGTCCAGGCCAAACCTATCTTGCCATCTCCGGGGGCACCGATCAGGTCACTCACCCCCTCAACCTGAATCTCAATAATTTTGAGGACAAATGTCTTCGATATGACTTCGTCCGCTGCGTCCGTTACCGAAACCTCAACCGTATAATCCGCCACTACCTCGGGGATTCCGGAGATAGTTCCCGAATCGGACCAGGAAAGACCCTGGGGTAGATTCTGGAAACTCCAGGTATAGGGTGTGGTTCCACCCCGGGCGGAGAGTGTGGTGTTGTAGTTCTCCCCCACTATTCCCTCCGGGAGGGATTCCGTCGAGATATGGAATCCCACCGGACTAACGGATGGGATAGGTGTCGGGGATGACGATGGACGTGGAGTCGGAGAGAAAAGCGGCGTTGGTTCCGCGGTCTCACGAACCGTCATCTTTAACTCCACAATGTCATAATGCCCAACCTGATCTGTGGCCTTAATCCGGAAAGTAAACTCCTGGGTCCCCTGGCCGAAATAGTTTTCAGAGATTGTTCCCAGAATCTGCCCCGAAACGTTGTCCAGATAAAGGCTATCCGGCAGTTCACCAGATTCAAATTGGAAAGTATAAGGCGGAGTACCGCCGGTAACCTCGATTGACTGTTGATACCCGGATCCCACCACTGCTATCTCCAATGTTCCGGTAGTAATATAAACCAGCTGATAGTCAACGGTGAGACTGAATTCACTCCGGGCGGTATTGCCGGTATTATCGCTGACCAGCACAGTAAAGGTGAATTTACCCGCCTCTTCGGGGATTCCGCTGATCAATCCCGTCCCGCTATCGAGCGAGAGACTGGGCGGAAGATCTCCCTGGGAGACCGTCCAGATATACGGAAGAGCGCCGTCAGCCGCAGTAAACTCGGCATTATAAAGTTCTCCCCGAACCGCAGTCGCGAGGGATTCAGTAACAATCCACAGATCCGTGATTCGCTGAACAGCACTGGTGACTTCCAGCTTAAATTCCTTCTCGACCGATCTCCCCTCCCGGCCGGTCACCCGGAGCAGGAAGGTTACGGTCTCCCACTTCTCGGGAGTTCCGGAGATTATCCCCCGTTCCGGATCGAACCGCAGACCCTCCGGAGGGTGGCCGGTGACCATCTCCCACCGGTGGGGTACCACGCCGCCCCGGGCCCGGAAGGTGAGGGAGTATTTCTCCCCTTTTGACGCGGGGGGAAGGGAGCCGGTGATGATCTCTATCTTCCCTTCCTTGACTTCAAGAATAAAGTTTTTCTCGACAAACATCTCGGCACTGTCAGTCAGCCGGAGAGTAAATGGGAACTTGCCCACCTCACGCGGGGTGCCGTAGAGTACTCCGGTCTGTTTATTAAGATGAATCAGATCGGGAAGCACTCCGCCGATCAGTGCCCAACGATAAGGAGGCTCACCTCCCTTCCATTCGATCTTCTGAAGGTACTCCCTCCCCAGGAATCCCTCGGGGATGGAATCAGTCTTGATTGAGAGAAAACCTTCCTCCTCCTCCTCGGTAGCGGGCCGAATCAACAGGCGGAACTCCTTTCGGGCTAGATTCCCCTTATCGTCCTTTACCAGAATCGTGAACTGCCACTCTCCGCTCTCCTCCGGGATACCGGCAACGACACCATCACTCTCGATCTTCAATCCCGGCGGGAGATCACCGCCGCTCAATTCCCAGAAAAGATCCCCCTCCACTCCGGCAGCGCTCAAGATCTGCCGGTAGTTAAAACCTACCGCCCCCATGGGCAGTTTGGCGGTAATGATTGAGAGTTTGGATATTTGAGGAAGAGGGGTAGAAGAAGATAACACGGGAATCTCTGAATCTTTCCCGGCTAGCGAAGATTCAACATCCGAGTCGGATCTTTCCGGGAGATAACCTTTGGTGGTGAGGCTGCCTCGATCAGAAGTTGAATGGGATATTTTAACGGAGAGAGGAGCTGTCTCATCTGGAGAGGATGAATGCGATCGGAGATAAAGCAGCCGGAGACCAAACGCCAGCAGGACAAAGCCAACAATTAGAATAACCAATCTTAATACCTTCATAATTTTTACTCTGTAAAAATTATAACATTCTCAATCAATGCAACAACTTTTAATTTGTATGCTTTCGTGAATTTCCAGAGAACCACTTATTGCCACGTGCCCCGGTCATTACCCGGGGCAATCTCCGCGGTCAACGACCGCGGCTACAGTCAACGCCAGAGAGAACCCGACCTTGTAGCCGCGGTCGGTGACCGCGGATGCTAATCGATATACCAGTTGCCTCCTTACCGCGAGGCCGGAAAATCACCCATGCTGCCGTAGTACACCCTGGTTACATCGCGAATAGCCCATAATCCGGCATCGGGGCGATAGATTCCGATCTCGGTGGTTCCGTCACCGGCGGCGTCGAGCGGAAGCGGCCAATCTCCCTCTTCAGCCGAGCCAAAGTAGATTCGGGTGACGCCCTGGATGGCCCAGAGTCCTGTGGAAGGACGATAGATTCCCACCTCAGCGGTCCCGTCACCGTTGTAATCTCCCGGAACCGGGAGGTCTCCGGCCATACCATAATAAACCCGGCTCAGACCATTCAGCGCCCAGAGCCCGGTGGAGGGACGGAAGATACCCATGTTAATGCCTGCGCCCTCATAATTCTCCGGGACCGGAAAATCACCTGCGCTACCGAAGTAGGTCCGGCTGATCCCCTGGATCGACCAGAGGCCGGCGGAGGGACGGAATATGGCACGATCAGCGGTACCATCATCGTCATAATCCCGGGGAAGCGGAATATCTCCTTCACCCCCATAATAAGCCCGGTCGCCGCCAGCGACCACCCAGAGACCGCTATTCGGCCGAAAGATAGCCGGTTCCGCCTGACCATTACCGTCATAGTTACCGGATACCGGAAGGTCACCTTCGGTCCCGAAATAGATCCGGCTCACACCCCGGATCGCCCAGAGACCGGTGGAGGGACGAAAGATCGCGATATCACTCTGACCAACTGTTCCATAGTCTCCCGATCCCAGGATAAAGTTCTGAGAACAGGATTCCACCATATAGACAGTGCTGTCATAACTGTCATCATAATCGGTGCAGTTCACAACCATGGTCCCACCGTTATTTATAAACGCGCCAAACCCGGATGAACCGAAGAAGCGGGGAGTGGCGGGATAGGTTCCGGTGCCGATCAGATTCTCGACTCCTGGGGAATACCGGGATAGGGTCCCAAGGCCGGAACTGGTTGAGAAGAGATCCTGAAACGGTGTATTCCCGTCAAATGCCAGACCTCCAGGAGCGTTGACACCGGCAACATAGACTGTCCAGTCAGCTGAAGTCAGCGGAGTACCGGTGCTGATGGCGGCAGCCACCTGGACTGAGCTGAAGTAGACAATATCTTCCAGCCCCGGAGAATAGCTAGTGTATCTACCGTAAAAGAGGTTGTCACTTTCGTCGAAAGCAATCGGTCCGGAATTATTCCCGACATCCGCTATCTCCTGCGCTTCGGTCTGCCCCTCCCACCAGGCGTAGATCCTATTGCCGGACCTACCTGGATTGGCGGAGATAAACAACAGGCTCTGACTGTTGAAGGCACAGTCATAGTTGTTTTCCAGAGTAAAGAGGGTATGGGCTGTTCCCCCCGCAGCAGGTATTGCTATAACTGTTCCGGTCTTGGATTCTCCACAATAGAGTACCTCCCCCTGGAGCTTGACAAAGCTGCCCCAGACCGTTGAGCCGTAATCATAGAGTTCAGTCGCGGGAGCTCCCAACTCTTTCTTCAGGATGTATCGATCCTCACCGAAGATATAGGCGGTCTCGTTTTCATCGCCATCGAAACCCTGTATCCCGGCGGTGTAGTTTGGAGGCGAAGGATCTCCGTCGATAGTAACAACCGGAAGACTGATATATCCGGGAGCTCCTGAAAAGGATGGCGCCGCGCTGGCCCGGGAGACAATCATCATCACTCCAATTAATACTAATATTGCAAATACATTTCTCATCTCATTCTCCTGATGTTTTTAAATTTTTAATTTAATCTTTCCTTCTTAAAATAATTTTCTATTCGAATTTAGTATTCACCCATGCCATACCTCCTGATTTTGGCGGGATTTTTAAATCTTTTGTTTTCCCGGCTTACCGGAAAACAAAAAACCCGGACCTCCACAGTGGAGTCCGGGTAAATGGTACAGAGAGCCCACTTCCCTTTCTTGCGAAGTTACTGCGAGCCGGCGGAGATGATGTTTCCTGGCTTCCCTTCCTGAAAAGACAGAGGGTTACAGTGGCGCGACCGCTCCGGACTTTAACCGGATTCCTTCTATTCTCCGACGATATGTATGTTAAAACGTATTCTTTCTCGAAGAAGTAGTCAACTCTAATTTTTGTTAATACAGCAAAACCCAATTATACCGAAAATTATTCTTCTAATGTGTTAATATAAAAGACCGTTAAAAAGAAAGGACGTTAAAGATCGTTGAAGCCCGAATAATAAGGTATAGGGGAAAAAAGTTAAAAGTGCCTAAAGCTTGAAATGCGCTTCAGCCAGAGGCTGATCCGCCTCCGGCGGAAAAATGCCTAAAGTTGTTCGCTCTCGCCTGGCAATTTAATCTTTCAAATTCGTGAAATTAGTAGTCTACGATAAGGGCCGAGGTAGGGGGATCTATCAGTGTAAATCCGTGTAATTCGTGGACAAAGAAGGGTCCGAGGCGGGGGACTTATTTAGTGTAGATTAGTGTAAATTCGTGGTTACAAAAGGGTCCGAGGTAAAGGGAACTTTTGTGAATTTTGCGTCTTTTTGCGGCAAAAAAGGGGCCGAGGCAAAGACGAAGGAAGCAAATGACATGCGATTATTAACGGCTATCTTACTAATTTTATTATCTCTAGGCGGATGCTCCGAGAAACCGGAAGAGGGACCGGTTTATAATCCAACCGGACCCGAGGAGCGAAAATGGGTTCCCCAAGTCATTCCATATCTCGATGTGAACCCGTCAAAAGTGGATGGAGAGGGAACGGCGATTCCCCTATCTAATGGACCCTTCCCGGTCGGCTCAAAGCAGAACTTTCAGATCGAATTCACCGTGGGAAAGTCCGGGATCGCCAAAGAGGGATTTATCATGCTCCAGATATCCCCCTGGTGGGGCTGGGCAGAACCCCAGATCTCACATCCGGATTACCCTGGTTATGTAGAGGTTAAACCGTCCTTTGAAATCCCCGGACTTGCGGTTGAACTCCTCCCATTGAACCGGGTCCTGGCCTTTTCGCGAACCGGCCCGATACCGGCGGGCGCGAAGATCAGTTTCAACTATACCAACGCCCGTGTTGACCGCTTCGCGGAGGCGGAGGAACTCTTCCAGATCTTCACCGACGGGGATGGAGATGGCCATTCCGCCTGCATATCCCAACCCCCAATAATCCGGACTATTGCCCGGGAGCCGCTCAAATTGAAAGTAACCGGTCCAACTATAGTCCAACCGGGGGAGGAGGTAGAGATTCGGGCCGTTCCGCTGGACAGTATGGGGAACTGGAGCAGATCACCATTCGGGACTTACCGATTCTCGATCATTCATGATGGAAAACCGGTCTCCAAAACCGGAAGAACCGCCACCCATTCAGTAAACGCGGAAGGAGGAGAGAAATCGATCTCATTTAGATATACCCCAAAAGAGGGAGGAATCTATTTCTTCCGGATTGAGGGCCCCAAAGGTCTCTCCGGGAAAAGCAATGTCCTCCTCTGCCGGAAGGGAAAGCCATCACTCAATCTTTACTTCGGTGATATCCACGGTCACTCCCGGCAGTCGGACGGAACCGGAACCCCGGAAGATTACTACCGTTACGCTCGCGAAGTATCCGGTTTGGATATCTCCTCTCTCACCGATCACGCTGACTTCGGGACAATCCCGATCCGGGGTTCGGTTTGGAATCGAATCAAAGAAGCCGCCAACCAGGCTTACCAGCCGGGACGTTTTGTCACCTTCGTCGCTTTTGAATGGACTAACTGGGTATACGGTCATCGGAATGTCTACTACCAGGATGCTGACGGCCCGATCTTCCGTTCAATCGATCCGGAAAGCGATACCCCGGATAAACTCTGGAAGCTGATCGAACCTTACAATGCCATGACCATCGCCCATCACGTCGGCGGCGGGCCGATCGCTACCGACTGGAGTATCCCGCCGGGACCGAAGGAGTGGATGGTCGAGATCAGCTCAATCCACGGATCCTCCGAATACTATGGCTGCGAGTCATGTATCTACCGCCCGGTCCGGGGAGCATTCGTCCGGGACGCTCTAAATCGGGGTTATAAGCTGGGAATCTTCGGATCCGGGGACACTCACGACGGCCATCCCGGTAACGGCACCGTAGGATCGCCGGTTACCGGACTGTTAGGAGTTTACAGCACCGGTTTAACCCGGGAAGAGATCTGGGATGCTTTCCAGCGCCGGCAGGTCTACGGAACCAGCGGACCGAAGATCATCCTGAACTTTCGGGTCGCGGACGCGCCAATGGGTACCGAGGTAGCCTGGGATAGATCCCGGGGCGCGATCCCAATCGCTATTCGCGCGATCGCTTGCGACGAGATAGACCGGATAGAGGTTATCCGGAACGGCAAGACCGTATTCTCCGAAAAGGGGGATGGGATCTTCACCCAACACCTGCTGGAGGATGAAAACCCTATAAAAGGCGAGTCCTGGTATTACGCCAGAATAATCCAGAAAGACGGCCAGATGGCCTGGTCCAGCCCGGTATGGGTGGACGTGGGGAGTGGAGAGTAGGCAGTGGGCAGTGGGGAAAAGACTGAGTTGAAAAACTGAACATCGAACGTCGAACATCGAACTTCGAATGACGCTGTGGCCGGAAGTGGCTTAAAAGCTGAACATCGAACGCCGAACATCGAACGCCGAACTTCGAATGACAACCTGGCGACACAGATGAAGGTTGAACGTCCAATCATCCTTCGCCAAGGCTTCGGCGGGTAGCGATGCCAACTTCGAACGAAAAGGCGCCAAGCAACAGGCCGGGGAGTAAGCACTGGTATAAAAAACAAACATTGAACGAAAATCCCTGAAGGGGCAACAGACTAAAGCACCAATGCGTCGTTCGACGTTCGAAGTTGAGTGTTCGAAGTTCGATGTTCAGTCCTTTTCTGTGTCTCCTCTACTCCCCACTACCTACTCCCCACTCCCCATCTAATATCTCTTCCGAAGATGCGAAGCGGGGATCTTGAGATTTTTTCGATACTTGGCTACAGTTCTCCGTGCAAGTTCTATATTCTGCTCTGCCAGCATCTCAACGACTTCCTGATCGCTGAGAGGGTGTCGGCGGTCTTCTTCAGCAAAGATTTTTTCAATGATCTTCTTAACGCTCTGTGATGATATATCATCCCCATCGGAGGTAGTCAGAGAACTGGTAAAGAAGTATCTCAAAGGAAATGTCCCCCGGGGGGTCTGAATATATTTATTCGCCACGGCACGACTGACCGTGGATTCATGAACACCGACAATCGGAGCAACCTCGATCATCCTCAGGGGGCGAAGATAGGCAACCCCTTTATCAAAAAACTCCTTCTGCCGTTTTACTATCTCTTCCGTTATCTTGTAGAGAGTCCCCTGCCGAAGGCGGATATTCTTTATCATCCAGAGGCCACCGCTGAGTTTCTCCCTGATATATTCTTTGGTCTTCTCCGATGTTTCCGGGTTAGTCAGGAGTTTTCTATAATGGTTGCTGATCCTGAGATGGGGGGTATATTCCCGGTTGAAGACAATCCGGTAATCATCATCATCTTTCTCCAGGTAGATATCCGGGGTGACATAGAAGGTGTCGTCGGGGCCGAAGATCCTTCCCGGTTTCGGGTCCAGAGCGGCAATATATTCCGCGGCTTTCTGGACCATCTTCGGAGTGGTCTTGAGAGCCCGGGCAATTACGGGATATTTCTTAGAGCCCAATTCCGCCATAAACCGATCTACAATTTCATAGGCCAAAGGATCCGGTTCTTTCCGGGTTTTGAGCTGATTTAACAGACATTCCCTTAAGTCGCGAGCACCGACTCCGGCGGGATGAAAGGTCTGGATCAAGTTCAGGGCGGCTTCCACCTCTTCCAGGGATATCCCCGATTGAAGGGATATCTCATCCGAAGTCTCGGTTAAATATCCATTCTCATCGATATAGCCGATGATAATCTCAGCAACAGATTTTTCCGGACCGGTGGTGAGAGAAGTATTGAGCTGATTGAGGAGATGTTCGGAGAGAGTTTCACTCCTGGTAATGGAGTTCTCCATAAAGTTACGTTTCTCCTCGTCGATGGAGTAGTATCTCCGGGGAGAAAAGTTCTGATCCTGAAAAAAGTACTCCTTCCATTCATCAGACATCTCCGCCAAGCGATCGACCTCGGCCTGGAACTCCAGTTCCCCCGGTTCCTGGCCGGAACTATCCACCTCCCGATCCGCATCAACGGATTGCAGCTGCTCATTTGAGTCTTCGAGAAGCGGGTTCTGCACCATCTCGTTCCGGATGATGACGCTTAATTCCTGCAGCGGGACCTGCAGGAGATAGATAGCCTGCTGCATCTGAGGAGAAAGGATCATCCTCTGTTCCATCCGGGGAATCTGTTGAATTGTCAGCGCCATAAACTAGCTCACTTCGTTCGCTATTTTAGTTTTTAAAAACGGCCAGAATAATTATTTTGATTACAATGTTGAAAAATACTTCAAACATCCCAACTGGAATTTTATTGAAATAATCTTATTTCTCTTTTAGCAATATAGCAATGAAATACGTTGATAGTCAACCCGATCATAATATTTTTTACAGGAATATAACCTTTAAAGGATTTCAATATCGGGATTCAGATCATGCTTTAACCTAAATTGAGCGATTCTATGCGGCGAACTGCACCAATCTTATGGTCTGCAATCGGTTGCAAAAATACTCGTTCGCATTTATTAATGCGTCTGCGTTTTTTGCAACCGATGTAGCCTCATAATCTTAGCACATTTCATCCGCAATAATCGCTCAACTTAGGTTAAACTAACTTACTACTTCGGAATTTAAATAACATCAAACCGCAAAGACAGAAAGATAGACAATTCACCGCAGAGACGCAGAGAGCGCAGAGAAAAACAAAAAAACCTACACTATATAATTGGGGTATTACTTTTTCGTGTTACCGGAATAAAATGGCCTTGATAATATTCTCTATTTTTTCTCTGCGCTCTCTGCGTCTCTGCGGTTCAAATAAGTTGCGAAGCTATGTTCTATCTATCATCTTGCTTCTCCGGGAGGGATAGTCTATTATCATCAGACTGAAAAAAACAGAATAATAATAGTCGTTTTTCAAAACTAAATTAGCGACTGAAAGGAGCTAATTTATGTCATTAAAAGTATGTGTCCTGGCCAGCGGAAGCAAGGGCAACTGTACACTTATCGCTACACCGACCACCCGGATCCTGATTGATGCCGGGCTCAGTGGACGGGAGACCGCCCGGCGGTTGAGTCAGCTAAAAATTCTCCCCGAAGAACTCAACGCCATCATGATCGGCCATGAACATTCTGATCATATCCAGGGACTCCCGGTTCTGGCCGGCCGCTATGGTATCCCGGTCTATATTAACCGGGATACTGCCCGAGCAACGGAGAAAAAACTGGTCCGGGCCCGCTCAGTCAAAATTTTCACCAACGGACATTCCTGGGAGATCGGCGATCTGACCATTCTGCCATTCTCGGTCTTTCATGACGCCCAAGACCCGGTTGGCTTCATCATCCGGCAACGAAAGATATCAGTACTGGTAGCCACCGATCTCGGTATGCCTACCCGGCTGGTCAAGGAGCGATTGAAAGGCAACCGGGTTGTGATCCTGGAAGCCAATCACGATCCGGATATGCTGATGAACGGCGACCGCCCCTGGCGGCTTAAGCAGCGAATCAACAGCCGGCAGGGGCATCTATCCAACCAGGCGGCAGCGGAGCTGCTGGCGGATGAGACCAGTGATACTCTGACCGACATCTTTTTAGCCCACATCAGTCAGGACTGCAATCATCCCGATAAAGCGTTACAGGTGGTCAGGGAACACCTGGAGAGAAGAGGGAGGGGACACATACGGGTCCGGCTCACCTATCAGGACCGGATCAGTGAGGTGGTGGAGATCACCGATGAAACCATTCCCAAACCGAATATCACCGTCCAAACTTTCCTTAACTTTTAATAAAAAATGCGATATAGTTTTTTTGAACTGATAAATGGCCGAACTCTCAACGCTCAACTTCCAACATTCAACAGGTAAGATATTTTGCAGGACAATTACAGGCAAGACTATTTCAGCAAAAAGAAATTTAGGCAGGACGATTTCAGGCAGAACTATTAAACGCAATAAAGAAATAAAGACCGAGGCGAGGCTAATAGTCCTGCCTACAATGGTCCTGCCACAAAAGGGGCCGAGGTGGGGGTAGAAACAAGGCTCAACCTAGTTCATCAAAAACAAAGGAAACAATATGGCAGGTGTACGGGCAAAAAATGTTAAAAAAGTCTATCCGGGCGGAGTAACGGCGGTTCATCAGGCCAACCTGGAGATTGCCGACCGTGAGTTCTTGGTCCTGGTCGGACCTTCGGGCTGCGGCAAGTCCACCTTCCTCCGGATGATCGCGGGGTTGGAGTCAATCACCGAGGGAGAGATCTACATCGGGGAGAAGCTGGTTAATGACCTCCTCCCCCGGGACCGGAATATCGCCATGGTATTTCAAAATTACGCTCTCTATCCCCACATGACCGTACGGGGCAACCTAGGTTTCAGCCTCAAACTACGAAAGGAACCCCGGGAGGAGATCGAGAAGAAGGTCCAGGAAGCGGCGGCAATCCTGGATATCACTCAGCTTCTCGACCGGAAGCCGAAACAATTATCCGGCGGGCAGCGCCAACGGGTCGCGGTCGGCCGGGCCATCGTGCGGGACCCGGATGTCTTCCTTTTTGATGAACCTCTCTCCAATCTCGACGCCAAGCTCCGGGTCCAGATGCGGGCCGAGATTAGCCGACTCCATAAAAAACTCAACGCGACGATAATCTATGTCACCCACGACCAGACCGAAGCAATGACCATGGGAGATAGGATTGTGGTCTTAAAAGACGGCATTATCCATCAGGTTGCTCCCCCGATTGAACTCTATCGCCATCCAGTTGATAAGTTTGTAGCCGGATTTATCGGGAGTCCACCTATGAATTTTATCGATGGACGGATAACGGACGATGGCAGCAAGCTCTATTTCAATCTGGACGGACTCCGGGTCAGGGTTCCGGAAGAACGCATGGACGGTCTGGAAGAATACCGAGAAAAGAAAATTATCTTCGGAATCCGTCCGGAGGATATCTATCTCGCGAAACATTATGGCGATAACTATCCGGATAGCCGTCTGTCGGCGATGGTAGAGGTAGTCGAACCGTTGGGAGCGGAGATGTATGTCTATTTTCAGGCTGGAAATATCTCCTTTGTCGGCCGAATAACAGTACGAGAATATATCAAGGTCGGAGAAGCAATTGAGCTAGTCTTTGATATGAGCAAAGTACATTTCTTCGACCCAGAAACTGAAAAGACGATTTAGAGAATAGAGAATGGGGAATAGAGATTCTGAATATCCGATATTATGAGTAAAGGGAGAATAGAAAGAGATAAATTGAATAGATATTGCATTGCCTGAAGATTTTAACTTTTTCAAATGGTGTTGGCTTCAATGTTTTTTCATTAAGTTAGCGCCAAAGGCGCTAACTTATTTATTAATCAATTGCACGATTAAGACAATTTCTGTACTATGTCTCTATCAGTATAAGTATATCTAATGCTTAGAAATTTTCCCGAAATACTTCGGGATCCCGGTTTCATTTACTTTTAAATAAAAAGTATCGGGTCCCGATATCCATCGGGATCCCGAGTTGTTTCATATTAAGTCTCGGGACAATAACTGCTAAAATATTAAACAATATAGCGTTTTTGCTTCGATAGCGACGTGTGGTTTTTTAACTTTAGGCACTTAAGAACGTTGCGCCGAAGGCGCTATGTTCTAAAAGGAGACTACCATGGCGGAAGAAAGACCTTTGGAAGAACAGGAGAAGAGACCGAAAGAGGACCTCTCCCAGATCGACCAGGCGGACCTCTCCCAGGAGACCGGACTCCGGGAATTCCCTGAAGATACGCTCTGCCCAAGCTGCGGCCGATTCGTTGGAGCGTATGAAAAATGCCCTTATTGCGGCGCCGAGCTGAAGAAACGGATGTCGTTGATCATGTGGAAAAAGATTTCGGTCTTCGGGACGCTGCTGGGGCTGGGCATCATGTGGTTCGCCGCCACCCAGATGGATCCGCAGGAGGTCCAGATCGGTAATATCCAGGAGACCTACAACAACGCCCAGGTCACCATCCAGGGGGTGGTGATCAGCCGCCGACTGGATGACGAGAGCGGCAGCATTAGCCTGGTTATCGCCGATAAGAGCGGGTCGATTCAGGCCCGGAGCTTCAGCGCCCTGCCCAAGTTCAAAGAACTCGGGAATATCCCCGAGGTTGGTGATATGATCTCGACGGTCGGCACCATCGGGGTCGATGCTGTCTACGGCACCTCCTTAAATCTGGGATTGCCGCACCGCCTTAAAATCCTGGACTCGCCTGAGGCCGAAGAAGTCAAGATGTCCAAGCTGAAGCCGAGCTATGTCAACAGCAAGGTTATTGTCTCCGGAATGGTAAAGTTCCCGACCCGTTTCAATAAGCTGACCATCACCAACGGGGTGACCGACGTGATTGTCCTGCTTGATCCGAGAAATCTGGGGGAAGAGATCCCCGAGTTCGCGACCGGTGACGGGATTGAGGTGACCGGGGTGGTTCTCAGCGGGATGGAAGGTTATACAATCATTCCGGGGACCGCCGAAGATATCAAAACGGTTGAAGATGTTGCCGTGGGCATCCCCAAAAAGAAGATCTCCGAGATCACCATGACCGACCTCGGTGAACTGGTGGAGGTTGAGGGGAATGTGGTTAAATTTCAGGCTTTCAAGAAAGGGGTATGTAAGGTGACTATTTCAGACGGCACCGGCCAGATCGATATCGGCCCTCTTTTTCCCAGCATTATAGACAAACTCCCCGATAGCCACAAACTTAAGGTCAATGGGACCAGGCTCAATATCAAGGGAACGATCGATCAGTTCCGGGGAGATCTCCAGGTTCAACCGGGGAGCGCCGCTAACCTTACCATCATAGTCCCGAAAAAAAATAACTAAGAGGAGCTGACCATGGAACATTGGATAGAAATCCTACTATACGCGTTGGCGGGGACACTCCTGGGAGGCTTCCTCTTCGTTGTTCCCTCAATTCACTTTCTCAACTTTTCCGGGGTGATCATCGCGATCTGGGGTCACTACCATGGACTCTTCCCGGCGGAAGCGCCCCTGACCCTCTTCGCCTTCTTCATGGGGATGGTGGTCTCCTTCGGGATCATGAATACTATCCCCTCGATGTTTTTAGGGGCGCCGGATGAATCGGCCGTCTTCGTGGTGCTCCCCGGATCCAAGTATATGCTCCAGGGCAAGGGCTACGAGGCCGCGATGCTAACCGGAATCGGAGGGCTGCTGGGAATCTTATTTCTGGCCATTATCTCCCCTTTCTTCTTCTACGCTCTCCCTAAACTCCATGTAATTCTGGGTCCGCATATGCACTGGATCCTGGGCCTGATCATCGTCTATATGCTGATGAGTGAGTGGCCCAAAGGAACCGGGAAGGGCGAGACCTGGTGGATAAAGTTCAAGGGAGCCTGGGCCAACCTCTTCGCGGGAATAGCGACCTTCGGCCTCTCCGCCTTCATGGGCTTTCTCATCTTTAACCGGACAATGGTCCCGGCCAAGATGGGTTTCCAGGGGCTGCTCCCAATCTTCGTGGGGCTCTTCGCCGTCTCCAGCCTGATCTCCGCGATCCTCTCCAAGCAGAAGATTCCCCACCAGCATATTACTGACACTATCGATCTTGACTATAAGACGATGTGGAAAGGGTGGATGCCGGGCTGTATCGGAGGATTTTTAGCCGCCTACCTGCCCGGGGTGACCGGAGGAATCGGGGGATTGATCGCGGGCCATGCCTGCGCCCAGCGGGACGACCGGATCTTCGTGATGAGTCAGGGAGTATCCAAAGTAGTCTATTATACCGGCCAGTTCCTCCTATTCTTTATCCCGAGTTACTTCTTTCTTAAAGGGGGATTGAAACGGGGCGGTATGGCGATCAACCTAGGTCCATTCTACAAACCGACGCTGATGCAGGAGTATGTCTTCATCTTCGGTGTGGTGGCGATGGCAAGCTGCATCTCCTTCCTTCTCCTCTCCTTCAACTCAAAGTTGATCATCAAGCTGATCGCCAAGGTCCCCTATCAGAAACTCTCCTACGCCTCCCTGGCAATCGTAGTGGTGATGGTCTTCTTCATGCCCGCGATGCTAGAGGGGACAATCAACAGTGCGGTTTTGATGGCCGGGGTCCAGGTCATCGGAATCATGTGCGTCAGCACCTGCCTGGGGCTGATCCCGATCTTCTATCACTGCCGACGTTCCAACTGTATGGCGGTGATCATCGTCCCGATCTGCATCAGCATGTCCGGTTACGGCCCTCCGCTCGCCAACCTCTTGGGGCTGGGCTAATACTTTAAATTCCTTGCCGGAATTTAAAGTACTGAAAAAACATATTAAAATAACATTATAGGTTGAATTAAGAGTTTCAATCGACAAACAATAATAAAAATATTTTTCCCGAAGGGAAAAATATAGCTAAAATTTTTCAAAGAAAAATTTTATTCCGGAGGAAAAAAATACCATGAAAGGACTGACACACTTTATGTCCGGCGCGGCGGTCGCCTCATTCTTTCTCCCGGCGGTTAAGATGGCGGGGGCGGACAGGATCGGGGGCTCAAACTCATTTATCCTTTGCCTGGGAGGGCTCTTCGGGATCATGCCCGATACTATGGACTTCAAGATGGGGCAGTTCTTTACCAAGTCGGAGTTTGAGATCGATCCCGATCCGATGGATCCAAGCCCCCAGGAGATGGCGGAGGGACTGGGCAAGGCCCTCGACCAGGCTTACGACACCAACCAGACGGTCAAGGCCCAGATGTACCCGATGCGGATGGGCGCCGACCTCTGGCGGCAGTATGTAATCAACTTCGATGGTGATACCAACGAGGTGGTGATCGTGATCAACGAGATCGTAACCACTTCCCAGGTCCCGATCCTCGGATCGGAACCGCCCCCAGAGAAACGGATCGGACGGTACAAAATTAAGGGGGAGTTTAACATCACTCACGGGCGCCCTTCGGTGGTGGATATTATGAGCGGGCCGATGTACGGCTTCTTCAAGAACGAGGATGGCAAGATGGAGCTCGAGTTCCTCCCCTGGCACCGGACCTGGAGCCATAGCTATGTCCTGGGCCTCATGATGTCGATCCCGGTTTGGCTGATCGCTTCGCTGGCCGCCGGATGGCAGATTGGCTGGCTCTACGGGCTGATCGCATTCCTCGGGTTCGCGGTCCACCTAACCGAAGACCTCACCGGCCACATGGGAGGGAGCCTCCTCTGGCCTATAATCAAGCCGCGCTGCAATGGGTTAAATTTATTTAAAGCCAGCAACCCTCACGCCAACTTCAGCATCGACTATGCCTCGGTGGTACTCATCCTCTTCAATCTCAACCGCTTCGCTCCCGTGCCGATGTTCACCCTCTCCACCTTCGAGTACTTTCTCTATTGCCTGATCATCCCCCTGGGCGCTTACTTCTCGATCGTCAAGATCTTCGGAGATAAAGTCAAGAAGCAGAAAGCCGGAGTGATCGCGATGGAGAAGGCACTGGCCCGCGAGGAACTGGAGTACGAAGCCGAGGAGAGCATGGGCGGCGATTAAGTTATCGCCTTCGGCGACAACTTACTATTCCATGGATATAACATCTATTGTTTTCGCGACCCTCTTGGGCACCATCCTGGGAGGGTTTTTATTTTGGATCCCGGGGCTCAGGTTCCTGTCAATTTTTGCAGTTCTACTCAGTAATGTCTCTATTGTCCAATGGTCCTGGTCTAAGCCTGAAATTATATTTGTCTTCTTCATGGCCCTTACCGTAAGCTCTTCCTTCGCCGGTATTATCCCAGCCTTCTTCTTCGGAGCCCCAAGCGCTTCCACCCTCTTCCTGGTAGTTCCCGGAAAAAAATTCCTCAATAGAGGCTGCTCTTATCAGGGCAGCATGACCATAGGCTGGGGCAGCTTGATGGGAATCTTCCTCCTGGTAGCCGCCGCCCCATTCTTTCTCTATCTTTATACGCCCCTATTTAAATTAATCAGAGTCCACTATCGCTGGGTCCCGGGCATTTTAATAATCTATATGATTGGCGGTGAATTCTTATTTCATCTTCGCCGGGCTCTTTTCTCTAAAAAGAAATATGAATTTCGGGCACTCTTCATCGCCCCGGTTCTATTTATACTTACCGGGCTATTCGGAGTCATATTATTTGATCAGCGGAAATTCGCCATCGTTAATAGTCAGGGGATATTAGCTTCCGCTCTGGCCGGACTATTTTTCCTCCCTCCCCTCATCCGGCGTCTGATGGAACCGGTTGAGTCCATACCGGCAGAAAAAAATACTCCGGTTTTTAAGGAGAAGAAATATGGACTCCTGGGAGGCATTGCCGGCGGGATCGGGGGGTTCCTCACCCTGCTAATCCCGGTTATTTCAGCCGGAATCGGAGCTCTTATAGCCGGTCATCTCATCCCACGGAAGAAAGAAAAGGCTTTTTTGATCTCCCAGGGGATGGTCAAGACTTTCTATTCGGCCGGAGCTTTTCTCCTCTTCTTTATCCCGGCCTGGGCTTTCAAACGAGGAGCTACCGCCGCATTACTGAAAACTCGCTTTCACGCAGACCGCACTTTACAGTCTTTCATTATAATTGTCGCAGTAATGTTGATCAGCGGGTGTCTTTCTTACTTTATCCTTGGATTAACCTCCCGGATGGCCCGGGGAATTGTCAGAAAAGTCACCCTCCGGAAATTATCAATCGTGATTATCAGCCTGGTTACCGCGATCATCTTATTCCGCTACGGCCCGGAGTATCTTTTATTTTTATTTACAGGCGCCTGCCTAGGCAGTCTCCCGATGGTCTTCGGTTGTCGCCGCAGTAATACCTTTGCGGTCATTCTTCTCCCGATGCTACTATTTGTGACGGACTGGTATCGGCCGGTAATCAATTTCCTGGGCTTTTTTTAATTTCCCTCCGGGAAATTTAATTATCTTCTTATCACTCCATCTTCTAACCACTGGATTTTAAGCGGCCATTCTTAAAACACCATTTTCGTGGTAAAATTGGCGTTCTAAGCTCGAAAAAGAAGGGGTAAGATTACGTAAGTCACTGGGGTACAGTCTATTATTATGGCGAATCCACAATACCAATCCACAATACCACTTTGCAATTCATCGGTTATTTTACTCTCTCATACCTCCGCCGCGCTGGTGATATGTTTGAATGAGACATCCAGCGCTTCGAAGTGAGCGGTACCGCATTGGATCTTTGCCCACTCACTTCCCCGTAACTGTAATTGATCTTTGGTGGCCTTGGTCTCCCGCACGAGATATAGCTTTTTCTCCTCGCCTTCTTCTTGTTTTACAATCGCCCAATCCGGATTGTAGGTTCCGATCGGGGTCTCAATTTTGAACCAGCCTGGTAATTTGATGAATAATTTTATATCTACCCGAAGATCCAGCGCCTCAGCGAACTCTTTTTCTAAATTTGAGTCGAATTCGATGGTTTCATATATTGAATGTTCCACATCTACCAGTCGGTTCAGATACCCGATAATTTCAGGTTCTTCAAAGAGCAGCATTTCATACTCCGCTCCAGCGATCTTCTCGTATTTAATCCCGTCAATAATGAGTTGATTAAGTGTACGCTGGATGGATCGAGTGACCTGATCTAAGAACTGCTGCGGGTTAATCCGAACGTCCCCCAGGCGCCCGGAATCAATCAAAATCTTTGCCAGGGTGGTCCGGGTTAGTTCTGTTTCTCTCTGGAGATAACCCAAAAGATCAGGAATGAGCATCTCTTCGAATGAGGCTTTCGTCTCTCCGATACTTAATACGGTTGTCTCGAGCCCCTCGGCGGTCATACCAATCCGGGCTTTCTCGGTGCGGATTCTGGGAGCTTCAATTTCATCCATCCGTTTTACATCCCGGACGGCCTTTTTAATTAATATTTCAGTCTCATACCGAACTGAATACCTGGTCCGGTGCTTGATCCGATCCCATAACTCTTTGAAATCCGGGTTTAACTGCCATCCCTTCTTCAGGCGAACTACTTTCTGTTTCCGTTTATTCTTGATACGTCCTTCACTGAAATCAACTCCACACTCATCCGCAATCTCGGTCTGCAGCTTCTTCGCAAAGTCGTCATAGTTCTCATTGGCGATGAGGGTCAGACGATTGATATTCGCGTCAAAGCAACGCTCCCCGTTCTTCATAACCGGAAGACGCAACCCCCTCCCAATCTCCTGGCGCTTTTTTATTTCGGACTTGGTCTCATTAAGCGTGCAGATCTGAAAGACATTGGGGTTATCCCATCCCTCCCGGAGCGCCGAATGACTGAAGATAAAGCGAAGCGGCTCATCAAGGGATAAAAGGCGTTCTTTATCGCGCATAATCAACACGTAGGCATCATCATCGGCTTTTGACTTCCCGCTGGTATCTCTGGCAATACCTTTGCTCTCCGCGAAATATCCATTATGGACCTTATCCACCGACGGAAGGTTGAGGGAACGGTATCGTTCCCGGGCCGCCATTTCTGTATAGGCTTCAATAAACCACTTTCGGATTTTTCCGTCCTCATTAACATAATTCGCCACCCGGTCGATAAAGAAGAGCGACAATACTTTGATCCGTTCCTCCGGAGGCAGATCGTTTTTAAATCTCAACTCTTTCTCCAGATGTTCCTTTACCGTCTCCCTGACCTGAACCCGCATGATCGCGTCCGTCAGACCGCCGTGGGTCTCCCCTATGGATAGGGTTACACCATTGCGAAAGGAGATAAACCCGGAACCGGCGTTGATCTCATCGATGATATATCCTTCATACAATGGACGCTTATTTGACTTCTCAAAGAGATCTATTCCGCCTTTGCTGACACTGATGGCCTTGCGCCTGGGACCAAGAGATTCCTGCACATCGATCTCCAACCGAGCCGTAATCTTTGATTTAGTCGCCTTGATCGACTTAACCCGGATATACGGCTTATTAAAATCTTCTTCATCCAGGATCGAATCGACTTCAATCCGTTTAACCAATTTCAGATCGTAGGCTTTCACCGGATCGAGCCGATAAAGCTGGTTATAGAGATTCCGATGAGTGGCGGAATAACGGAGTGTACAGAGCGGGTTCAAACTCTTGATCGCCGACCAAGCCCGATCGGTCTCCATGTTCTGCGGCTCATCGACAATTACAATCGGGTTGGCTGCCTGGATAAATTCAATCGGTTTCCGACCGGAGAGCCGGTCGTTCTCCCGGTGAATGACGTTGTTGGTTTTTTTATTAAAGGCGTCGATATTAATAATCAATACCTGGAGCTGGTTACTGCCGGCAAACTGACGGAGGCGGGAGACCTGGCGGGAATCATAAACCCAACAGTCAATAGGCTCATTCCCGTAAATATCCCGAAAATGGTCGGCGGTAAGTTCGATATTTTTCTGGACGCCTTCTCGGATAGCGACACTGGGAACCACAATAATGAACTTTTTGAAACCATACTGTTTACGGAGTTCATATATCGTCCGGAGATAGACATAGGTTTTACCCGTTCCGGTCTCCATCTCAATGGAGAAGTTTCTCCCTTCCAGTTTTTCATTCGGAGCAAGACCGTTCCGATCCTGAACCACCCGGACATTATCCAGAAGACTGCCGTCATCCAGTGTCAAGAGATTGCCGACACCGAACTCCGATAAGAATTCCCCCCCGGCCGCGTCCAAGCGAATCTCAAACTCCCCCCGGGCCAGCGGCTGGCCGTCAAAGACATCCACTACCGCCCGGATAGCGTCGAGCTGGAACTCCTGGTTGCTGTCAAACTTGATCTTCATGCTTATCTTTAACGGTAATATATTTCTGAAAACGACTTTTAGGTTTATCAAGGATTATAAAATTCAACCCGCTCGGTCTCATATTTTTTAGAGATAATCCCGCTATTTTCATTCTAATGCTTTCCAGGAATATCTTTGAAATTCAATTGATTTTTCTTTGGGAGGGCTTTTCAAGCCCGATATTTTTTATCGGACGATTATCCCAATTCATCAGACGTTTTTCCTCACTACCCAGTGGCCGCCTTTATCCGGACCAATACGTTCGATAAGCCCATTGCTCTTCAGTTTAGCGACCTGCATTTCAATGGCTCTGGTAGTTCTTCCAATGGCTTCAGCAATATCCAGAATGGTCACCTGCGGGTTATCTCTCATCAAATCTAGAATTTTCTCCGAAGTTTTCTCCGAAGTTTTCTCCGAAGTTTTCTCCGTCACCACCTTCAAATGCACTGGCAGACGAATTAAGAAGTAACTGCGGTTTTCATCGGTATCGAACTCCGGTGGCGGGGAACCGTTCTTCCTCATAACCTTTAAAATCTTCGGAATGCCTGTTGAACGGCCTTCCGTCAAATCCAGCTCTTTGAGAAATTCTCCGATCCGGCGATTACGGTAGCGGCGACTAACCGCCCGGCCGGCTCTCAGGACTTCCATTAGGATAGAGCGATCCGGCCCGGGAAAACTCAGAACCACCAGATCGTCCAGGGTGATCCGTACTTCAATCGGTTCCCTTATCTCGTAGGAGCGGTGGTAAACCGCATTAACCAGAGCTTCTTCGATGGCGACATAAGGAAAGTTCCAGAAGCGCTCGGCTTCGGCCCGGTCCGGGTGCTTGACGACGGTTTCCTTAAGATAGTTGCGGCGGATATAATCAAGCGCTTCCCGGGTTATGCGAGCAAGAGGCCCCTTGAAGGTTTTTTCATCAAAATGATCGCCGGCCGCGCCTTCCGGAAACCAGACCACGTCAATCTGGGTGGCCGGAAAGAATTGCTCCGGCTGCTCATTAAAGAAAAGTAAGCCTACATTCTTGGGCAGTGGGGATTCCAAAGGTCCGCCGATAATATTCATCTGCCTCCCCAGATCATCAATCGGAAGAGACCCTACCTCAGTAGCGAGGTCGCTGCCTACCTCACCCAGGAACTCCTCTATTAACCGTGGAGAGAGTTTATCGATTCGGGCCTGCTGATTGTAACGATCATCAAATGGCACTGTGGCAGCAAGACTGAAAAGCTCTCTCTCTGCTTCGCCTTTGGCCTCAACCGTGTTGGAATACCGCCTAATATAATAGCGATAATCCTTTTTCTTGGCAGTAACGGATCTTGGTGCTTTGTAAGGTCGCGTTTGACCGCCCGGAGCCCAAAGTACAAGTAGGTCTCGTCCTTCAAACCGATCAACGCTCAAAATGGGGAAATATGGAGGTTGAATCAAATTGCTGAATCTGAACAACTCCCTCTGTATCTTATCAAATCGGTTGGCGCGCAGGCCAACGGGCGGAAAGACCGGTTGTCCTTTCTCATCGCAATCCTGCCCGATGATGATATATCCTCCTCCCAAATTCTGGAAGTCATTGGCAAAAGCGCAGAGTGTCCGTATGATCGGATCAGGATTCCAGTCCGCCTTATATTCGATGCGATCTCCTTCGACCGTTCGCTGGCGAAGTAAATCTTCCAGATTTATGGGCAGTTCACTCATCGCAAAATAGAATCCTTCAAATTTTTTATCATGTTTTTACACTATCCATTGCAAGGCCGATCCGGAGGATCGGCTGAAGCAATATCAAGCTATCTCAACTTGCTTCTTCGGAATTTTCAGCCAGAGGCTGATGCGCCTCTGGCGCACAATAAATTCACTGTGGGAGGGGTTTCCAACCCCGATTCTCGGTAGCCTAGATCGGGGTTGAAAACCCCTCCCACAGAAGTTAGCGCGAAGCGCCGAGTTCTGTATTTTACTAAACCGTCCTGAACTCGATATCATGATCCCGCATTTCAAGGACCGTATTGGTCTTGAGCTGGTCATTCCTGCCGAAAGCGTTATCCAAGCAGATGACTTGCCGGGGCTTTAATCCCACCATCCCCCGCATCGCCTTGGCGGTCACACGCTCCTCCAGACATATAAGCAGACTGCCATCTTCGATGGAATAAACCATCTTTCCTTCAATTTTTTTCTGCTCGATCTTCGCCGTCAGTGAACGGCCCGCCTTGAGAAGCAGCTCAAAGAGAATATCCTGATCCGAGCGGTCCGGTAGCACATGATCGGCATAGAGTTCAAGCTGTTCGGCCAACCCTCCCTCGTCTTTCGGAGCTTCCTCGGCCTCCCAGATCTTAAAGTTGCTTGATGAGAGTTTGAAGACTTTGAATCCCAGATCTTCCGGTTTCTCCCGATCCTTCAGATCAAGCTGCCCCTCATCTTCTTCTTTTATCCTTTTAATAACTCGACGAATCCGTTCTTTGCCGATTTCCGAAATTGTTTTTAAGGCAAGCTTCTCAGCTACCTTTCCATGGGGAGTTTTGTTATTAATTGGTTCGGGAAGTTGCACAATAATAAAATGACATGACCAATCGTTTTGACTCTTGATGACAGCTTCGGCCACTGGACCGGCTCCTGAGAAAAAATCAAGAATGATATCTCCAAATTCCAAACCAGCAATTTGCATCATATGCTGTATAAGCCGTACCGGTTTTGAGGTATCAAATGGGACTTCGCCATCAAATATATTCTTTAAATTTTTTGCAGCTTCACGCGTTGACCCAACATCCTCCGCAAGCCAGATCGTCTCAGGAGCTCTTCCAGTTTGATCTTTTAAATATATTTTTCTGATGATCCTTGTCTCATCTTCATTGAAAAGGATTTCTCCTGTAGCAATCCTATTTTTAAGAGTTTTCTTACTCCATCTCCAACCATTTGCAGGAGGTTGAATTATTTTTCCAGATGGAGTAGATATTTCATAAATTAAGTTCGGTCTAAATAGTGCATTTCTTACATCTCCTGATCGCCAAGGGCCATTTGGATCATTATCCGGATTTGAATAGTTCTTGTTATCCTTTTCTGTTCTTTCTACCGTGTGCAAAGTGAACTTGTCCGACTTTCGATAACAAAGAATGTGATTATGGTGAATTGAAAATATCTCTGTATAACCTTTAGGCTGAACGCTATGTTGCCAAATTACATTAGCTAAAATATTTTCTTCCCCATAAATTTCATCCATCAATAACCGCAGGTTATGAACTTCATGGTCATCAATACTGACAAAGATAACCCCATCATCCTTTAACAGATTCCGCGCCAGAAACAATCTTGGATACATCATCGAAAGCCAGTTGGAATGATATCGCCCGCTGGTCTCCCGATTGGTGGAAAGCTTCACTCCCTCGCCGTCTACTTGCCCGGTAAACCGCAAATATTCTTGAAGACCATCACGGAAATTATCGGGATAGATGAATTCATTCCCGGTATTGTAAGGCGGATCGATATAGATCATCTTGACTTTGCCGTGATAACTTTTCTGGAGGAGCTTTAAAACTTCGAGATTGTCGCCTTCAATGAAAAGGTTCTCGGTAGTATCAAAGTCAACCGACTCATCCGGACAGGGAATCAGCGTCCCAACACTGGGAACCTGAATAGCCCGAATCGCATCCCCCTTCCCGGCCCAGGATAATCCATACCGTTCCCGCCCATCATCAACCTCATCTCCTAAAACCTGCCCAAGCCGCTCCAGATCAATCTTCCCATCAGAAACCGCCTCCGGGAACAACTCCCGCAACCGTTCCATCCGCTCACAATTCACATCCGCTGAAGTCAAAGGCATTCTTGTGTCCGCTTTTTTAGGGTTTATCTTTTTTTTGCTCATATTAATCCCTGTTTGTTATCAATCTTAATCTTCGGTTACTGAATGATTAACAGGATATCTCTTCTTCATCAATGGAATCAACCTCTTAAAATCATCTTTATATAGACATGTCTGTTCGTATAAATTTATCAAATTGAAATGCCAATTTCCCCTCCATAAATTCCCTGATTTGTCAGTTGGATAACGACCAAACTCACCAGATGGTTTTTTTGCTCCATCTGATGGGGAAACCATCCCGCCGAAATAGCCATTAAGTTTGAAATTATTACCCGGATACAACTTCCTGAACTCCTTGAAGAGCTTTTGATTATCATGGGTACGCGTTGGTTGCTTCCCGGCTTGAATAATTCCGCCCTTAAAAAATAGTTCCAGAGCATGTTCAAATATATGAGCGGCCACTAAGGTATAATGAAAAGTCCATAATTTCTGATCATTTAATAATTCAGCAAATAAATGACTACTGCAATTAAGGTATGACCAGGCAAGTGAAAACCAATGATCCGGTAAAGAATAAGATTCGTACTCCAATGAATGGGGAAATGTTGCTTTTCCCTCAATATCCCAATGAACTACCGATTTTAATTCTGGCAATTTCATAGCATTATCTCTCTACCTATGTTCTTGTAAGTTGACTCTCATAAGTTGGTGATATTCTTGCAGTATTTGGTTTTTCTTCATTAATTTCCTATTACCTATCAAATCATTTAAGAGGAATATTGGGAGAAACAAAATATTTCAAGAATTTTCATTAACCCATAATTCCTTAGAAAAGAACCCGACCAAATGAGTCTGTTCCCATGATTTCAAATGGTGGTAAATGTTGTTTTGCCAATTCATTAATTTCAGTCGAAAAGTTGAGATTTCTAACCAATGAAAAATCAAACCCTTCAGAAAAGACGCACGATACAGCTACCCCAAGTGCATCCCTTCGGTTTTTCTGGTGCATTTTCATTATAAGACTCGAATGGAGGAAATGTATCCGATTTGTTCGTGTGATACCCTTATTGCCGCAAATCGCAATATGAAGGAGCGGATGATCCGAACCAAGGTCATCTGTATGTGTAATGCAATTCTCAGTTTCTTCAAGGTCTTTGATAGCTTTTAGAACTCGTTCTCCAAGTCCAGCCTTCACAGACATTGGAAGTGAATTCAGTAACGTCGCCATCTCTTTGTAGGCTTTCCTGTCATTAATTGGTTCAAGATAACTCTTGAACTCCTCTGGGAAATATTCCTCTAAATTTTCAGCACGATTATGAAGGCGATGTACCATTTCATTAATTACGTCAGCTCGTTTTTGCCTCAAATGGTGATCATACAGATGTCTTTCCATATATTCATGGTACTCTTTCTTATAGACACTGGTTGGAATTAGGGGATCAAAATCTCCCCCTTTCTCATGAGAAAAGAAACAGATCAGCGGACCAATTTCCATATTAATCCCTGCTATCTTGCAGTCAAAGTTTGATCTTATTCTCAAATATTCGAACAAATCCTTAATCGAACCAAGGTGCATAACTAAATTTAGGAAATCATTGAGAGATATTGAATGAATTATGGGTTCCAAATCTTTAGATTTAAAATCAAGGGCTATGGGAGTAAATGGTGATTGTGTTGTTTCTAACAGGCTTATTCCACATAGAATATTGAGTTCTCCCGCAGCAAATATTTTAATATCCCCCCATCCGTCATAAGCCACAATCTCTCGTTCTTTCAATGTCTTAAAAGCACCTCGAAGTTGTTTCCGACTTTTTCTATCTTTTTTTATTAGCCAATTATGAAAGCGGCTCTCCTCTTTTTGTTTGCCATCAGTCCCCTTTATGCTAAGAACCACACACTCCTGACCAAGCACAATCAATAAATCAGCAACTTCCTTTTTTATTCCCCTATCATTAAATTTTGGACTGGGGAAAACAAAGTCGTTCATCAAAAACCGCCGGTTGAATTCAGATGTAACACGTTCAGATAGTGGCGGTGGAGAAACATTATTTTGGGGATCTATCGACATTTGGTTCTCCAAGATTAATGTTATCTTCTTGACGAATGCTAATCGAAATAGTTTTTGAGCCTCTCTTTGTCGCAGTCGGTATTATCTTTTTCATGATAATAGATCTCTGAAAAAGTAATTTTCGGGTTATCCGGAAAAAAGGCGTAAATAACCCGGATGCCGCTGCGGGAACCTTTCTTCAGCGCTTTGCAGCGAAAGTGTCTAACTTTATATATCTCAGTTTCTAATCCCAACCCCGGTATCCTAACCACAATCGGTGGATTACCTCTTGGATTATTCCTTAAATATTTCCTCAATAAATCTATATCTGCATTAAGAGAGCGATATTTTCGGAGCAACCGCTCCAACTCCTTATCGAATTCTGTCAGGCTGTCAAACTCCACGGCTCACTCCTCATCCAAGTAATCCCTTACGGAATAAGCCGGGGTCCGGTAAAAGACGGATTCGTAGTCGATTATTTCTTTATCCTGAGCCATCTTCCAGGGCATATCTTCATGGGAATAATTGGTTAAGGTGGCCGCGTCCTTTGAAGATAGATTATCGAGTACTGAATCGATGACTTGTTTGGCCCCGGCGCTAATGCCCGATAAATCCGGGAAGATTTGGGGCAGATATTTCTTCTGCCGTCGGCCATAATAATCAGTGGTTAATTTTTTTATCTCCCCGGCTTCTATCATCTCATCCACCACAGTATTAAAATGACAGGGAGCCGGACCGAATTTGATCCTTCGATAGGACTCGCCCATCAATGGTTCTTCGAATAGTTCATAATAATTAAAGTCGATAAAGTAGAGTAACTTGTAGAGAACCGTCTCTCCGACATTGGGTTTAGCCCCGCATTTTCCCAGGACATACAAAAGAACCTGCTTGAACTTTTCTTTATTGAAGCTTGGCGCGGGTGAAACCTTATATTCCGCTTTTTCCTCCTCTATACCGGCATTATCCGGCCCCAATAATTCATCGACTGAGATATCGAAAATCTTGGCCATCTTAATCAGCTCCGTGCTGGTTACCTCTCGTTTTCCGGCTTCAACCCCGGACAATGAAGGTCTTGGTATCCCGATTCTGGCTGCCAATTCTTCCTGTGAAAATTCAAATTCCAATCTTAACTTTTTTACTTTTTTCCCCAATGATATTTGACTAACCCCGGTCATGCTCTCCTCCTTTTACCAATACCGCTTCCCGTAATATTTGATTACATCGTTTGTAATAATATACGACGATAACAACTTTAAGTCAATATTTATTTATTATTTAAGCTATTCCTGGGGCAAAATCAGGTGGATAATTTGCGGAATCCGCCATGGCGAGGACTGATCATCAATTGTGAAAGGTTCTCTCCACTTGAAGTCGCAATTTGCGACTTCAAGTTCATAACCTCTTTCCGCGTAAGATGAAAGGAGAAGCCGCCTGGGAATCTGGCCTCGTTGCGCTTACGCAACCTCACTGTAACCTACTGCTGCTCCTCGTATTGTGTCAAGGTGGTGCGAAATTCACCACTTTTTACCAGCTTATAGAGGAGGGTGATCTGCTCGGAGAATTGGGTCAGGCTGGTGCAGTTCAGCGTGCATTTACTCTTCTTTAGGCAGGGATTGTGGTTTCGCCATAGTAACACACTGTCCCTCAGTCACTTACGTATAATTGCCCCATTATTATCGCTATGGCTGCAACAAACGGTTGGAGCGTTGCGCCGCAATGAGTTACAACAATACATGACTTCATACTTTATCATGATTCTAATCTAATATTTCCCCGCCCCCCCTGCTCCGAAAGATGCATATTTAACCCTACCACCTGGAGTTCAACTACATATGGCATATCAGGGCATTTGCAATTTCTGTAAAATAATTGTTGACTTCTTCCTTTTTGATGATAGAGTATTAAATAATACCACTATATTTACATAGCGTTTAATACTTTATCCGGGAGGGATTATGAGCAAATATTTTTCTGTTGATCGCCTTGTACAATTATTCTTACGACAAAAATGCTGGATGATAGATGAGCTATCTCAAGCCATTGGTTGTTCTATTATCTCTATTCGCCGGCTTTTAAAACAAGCCGGATATTTCAGTAGTTATACCCACAACGGAAAATGGTATACG
>Ga0208905_1000174_pt1 | contig 31956 bp, 26 predicted proteins | sample AntAceMetag02UKS_FD_184776 | JGI IMG/M metagenome (GOLD analysis project Ga0208905, IMG submission 184776) | Saline lake microbial communities from Ace Lake, Antarctica - Antarctic Ace Lake Metagenome 02UKS (SPAdes) (version 2) | ecosystem: Environmental > Aquatic > Non-marine Saline and... | reverse complement strand
ATATACAGACATTAGGCAAAAAAAGAGATTCGGTCAAGAATTATTTTTTTACAAGCTCTCCATTTGCTATAATCCTTTGTCGTTTTGATACTTTTGGACGTCGATAGTCCTTATGTCAGAATTAGAGATAGAGGAAATTTATATTTTTACTTGACTGGACCGGGGCGAATGTAATTTAATAGAGACAATCGGATTGCGTTAGTATTTATCTGTTTTTGGTTCAAGAGTGGGTGAAGGCCCACTCTTTTGTTTAATAAGACCACTCATAAATATAGCGGCAGTCAGTATTGATGCTCCGGATTTATGAATCGGAGCGCTTAAATAACGCGGGATGGTAGAAAGGAAAAAAATGAACTCTGATTTGATAGCTGTCCTGGATCATATGGAACGGGAGAAAGGAATTCCCCGTAAGGTGCTGATCGAGGCGATCCAGGCATCCCTTCTCTCCGCATCGAAGAAGAGCATCGGCCCCGCCCGGGAGCTGGAGGTGACGATAGATCCCAAGACCGGTGACATCAAGGCATTCTCCAAGCTCATCGTGGTGGAGAGGGTGGCCGATCCTTATGGGGAGATTAGCCTGGAGAATGCCCGGAAGATTACTTCAAAAGCAGCCCTGGGTGATGAGGTCACCAAAGAAGTCACCCCGAAAAACTTCGGCCGGATCGCGGCCCAGACGGGCAAGCAGGTTGTAATTCAAAAAATCCGGGAAGCGGAAAAAAATATCGTATTCGGTGAGTACCAGGGACGGATCGGAGAGCTTGTCAGCGGGGTCATCCGGCATTACGACAAGCAGAATGTCATCATTGATCTGGGGCGGACTGAAGGGATTATGCCCCCCCGGGAACAGTGCCATCATGAAGAATATCGGCTGGGAGCCCGTCTCCGAACCTATATTCTTGACGTTCGAGAACGGGCCCGGGGACCGGAAGTGATCCTCTCCCGCACCCATCCCAATTTTGTTCGACGATTATTCGAGCTGGAAGTGCCCGAGATCGACGAAGGAGTGGTCGAGATCAAGGCGATCGCCCGGGAGGCCGGTTACCGGACCAAGATCGCGGTTTGGGCCGCCGAAGATAAAGTGGACTGCGTCGGGGCCTGCGTCGGATTGCGGGGAAACCGGGTCAAGAGCGTGGTCAGGGAATTGAACGGGGAGAAGATCGATATCATTCGCTGGGATGAGGATCCGGTGACATATATCACCAATGCCCTCAGTCCGGCCAAGCTGAAGCAGGTGACTATCGACGAAAAAGGGGAGTGTGAGGTTGTCGTGGATGAAGACCAGCTCTCTCTCACCATCGGGAAGAAAGGGCAGAATGTTCGCCTCTCCTCGCGGCTGACCGGCTGGAAAATCGATATCTTCCGCGAGGGAGAAGTTCTCAAAGGGGTCAAGTCCGCCATCACGGTTCTCCGCGCGTTGCCGGGGGTGGGGGAGAAGATGGCTCGGAACCTGGTAGAAGCCGGGTTTACCGGCCTGCCGGTTATTGCCATCTCCGACCCGGCTGATCTAACTCAGGTGGAAGGAATCGGAGAGAAGACTGCCGAGGAACTGATAAAAGCCGCGCGGGAACGGGTCGAATAGATTTCCGGGTTGGAATTTTCAGCCCGAGGCTGATCCCGATTGGCATCGGGACAATAATTTTGGAGTGCGGTAGCTTGCTACCGCGATTATACGAAAAGCGCAAGCAAGCTTGCGCACTCCAAAGTAGCGCCGAAGGCGCTAATTAATAAAATGAGAGTTTACGCCTTAGCACGAGAACTGGATATGACCAGCAAGGAACTTCTTTCCTTGCTGAGAGAGCTGGGAATAGAAGTTAAATCGCATTCGTCTTCCTTGGAGGAAGAACAGGTCGCGCTGGTCAGAGAGAAAGTGGAGATTAAGAAAAAAAAGGCTCCTCCCCCCGAAATAACAGTTGAAGAAGAAAAGGAGGAGAAGAAAGGCGATGAGGTCGTTCCCGGCCCGGAAGATGTAAAAGGAGAAGCTCTGGTCGTTAAATTTCCGGTTACCGTCCGTCAGTTGGCCGATTATATAGACCAGAGACCAAATATCCTGATCAAGAAACTTCTTGAGATGGGTGTCTTCGCGTTGCTCAACCAGTTTCTGGATGAAGAGACTGCGATTATTCTGGGAAGTGAATACGGCCGGGATATCAAGCCCTATGCTACTCGACGGCTGGAAACCGAGGCTCCGCAGATTGAGCGGAAGGAGATAGCCGAGAAACCGGTGGAAGAGGGGAAGAACCTCCAGCCCCGTGGACCGGTTGTCACCCTGATGGGACATATCGATCATGGAAAAACGTCGATTCTCGACGCTATCCGGAGATCTCGGATTACATCCGGCGAAGCGGGTGGGATTACCCAGCATATCGGAGCCTACCGGGTGGAGACCGAGCATGGGGAGATCGTATTCCTCGATACCCCGGGCCATGTGGCCTTTACTTCCATGCGAGCCCGGGGAGCCGAGTTCACCGATCTTGTTATCCTGGTCGTGGCGGCGGATGAAGGAATCATGCCCCAGACGATAGAAGCGATCAACCATGCCAGGGCGGCGGGAGTTCCGATCATTGTTGCTCTTAACAAAATCGACAAGAGCACCTCGCGGCCGGATCGGGTGCGAAGACAGCTCGCCGAGCAAGGCCTCGCGCCCGAAGAGATGGGAGGAGAGACGATCTGTGTCGAGGTCTCCGCCGTAACTAAAGAGGGACTGGATCATCTTCTGGAGATGATTCTTCTTCAGGCCGAGATAATGGAGTTGAAGGCGGACCCGGACGGCCCCGCTTCCGGAGTAGTGATCGAGGCCAAGTTGACCGCGGATCGGGGGCCGGTGGCCACGGTTCTGGTAAAGAGCGGAACCCTGAGACGGGGTGATAGTCTGGTCTGTGATATCTATGCCGCCAAGATCAAAGCCATCTTCGATGATCTGGGAAAGGCGGTCCCGGAGGCCGGTCCTTCTACTCCGGTTGAGATTATAGGCTTGACCGGCGTGCCCGAGGCCGGGGCCGTTTTTCGGGTGGTGAAGAATGATGGAGAGGCCCGGGAGATCAGCAGCCGTCTCCGGGAAGCGCGCCGGGAGAAATCATGGGATGATTCCCGACGGCTCCGGCTGGAAGATTTCTTTCAGCAGATCGCCCAGGAGAAGGTCAAAGAGCTGGCCCTGATCTTGAAGGGAGATGTCCAGGGATCTGTGGAAGCGGTCAGCATGTCGCTCCAGGAGATCACCGGCGACAATAAGTCGATTGAGTTAAAGATAATTCATTCCGGGGTTGGAAACATCAGTGAGTCCGACATTATGTTGGCCGCGGCCTCACAGGCAGTGATTATCGGTTTCCAGGTGGAGGCCGATAATAAGATCAAACTATTGGCCGATCGGGAAGGGGTTGAACTCCGTTTCTACCGGGTCATTTATGAAATTATCGACGACATCAGAAAGGCGCTGGAGGGCATGCTGGAACCGGAGCTGAAAGAAGTCCTTCTGGGCGAGGCCCTGGTCAAAGAGCTGTTTAAAATCTCCAAGCTGGGTGTGGTGGCCGGATGTATTGTTGATAAAGGTAAATTTAAGCGTGGCAACCGGGTAAGGGTTTTAAGAGACGATGAGGTAATCACGACGGATGTAATCGTTTCTCTCCGACGATTCAAGGAGTCGGTGGAGGAAGTTTCAGCCGGCAAGGAATGCGGTATCAGCCTGGCAAATTTCCATGAGTACCAGATCGAAGATAGGCTGATCTCTTTTGAGGTGGAAAAGATTCCGCAGAAGCTATAGAAAGCAACGCCGCCGGCGAATAAGATTATTCATAATGTCCGTGATTTTATGAATAATCTTTTTTCATTATGAAGAGATATCAAAATCCGAAGAACAAAAGCCGGCGTCAGTGCCGGATGGAAGAACAGGTAAAGCGGATCCTGGGGGAGATCATGGAATCGGGGGTCAACGACCCGCGAATCGGATTCGTCAGCGTGGTCGGGGTGGAGATGACCGGAGACTTGAAGATGGCCCGGGTCTACGTCAGTTTTCTCGGAGGAGATGATGACGCGCGCCGGACTCTGGAGGGGTTGCGGAGCGCCCGGAGTTATCTTCAACGTGAACTGGGTCACCGGATGAGCTCCCGCTACACCCCGGTGATCACATTTTTCCTCGATGACTCCACTCGCTACAGCGATCGTATAAACCATATCCTCAATGAAATGAAGGACGACCAGGAAGAAGATGAAGATCCCACCCGGCCTGATTGATGTTTTTAGTGAGTATGAACGGTTTCTTATCTCCACTCATCTCCGACCGGATGGGGATGCCATCGGTTCCCAGCTGGCTCTGGCCGGGATCCTGGAGCAGCTCGGGAAGAAGTTTATTATTCAGAATGGATCCCCGGTCCCGGAAAATTTTAGTTTTTTACCTGGGGCGGAACTGATCCGGCCTTTTGAGAATCTTCCTTTCCCGCCCCAGGTTGCCATTATTCTTGACGCCCCGAATCCGGCCCGGATCGGGGCGGTGGAGAAACATCTCTCTGCAATAAAGATGTTGGTCAATATCGATCATCATATCTCCAATAGTCGGTATGGCGATATTTTCTGGGTGGAAGCGGAGAGTTCATCGGTGGGGGAGATGATCTACCATCTCCTCCCTGAACTCGGGGTTGAACTTACCCGCTCAATCGCCCTCTGTATCTATGTCGCGATTCTGACGGACATGGGTAAGTTTCAGTATATGGTTACCTCCCGGGCGGCCGCCCGGATTTTTTCCCTGGCCGCTCGCCTGGTGGAGACCGGTTTAGTTCCTTACGAGATATATAAGAAAGTCTACAACATCTATTCCACCGCACCGCTGAAGCTTCTCGGTGAGGCCCTCTCCACTCTCAAGTTCACGGCCCGGAATCAGATCGCTTTCATGAAAATCAGCCGGGAGATGCTGGAACGGGCGGGTAATGGGTTTGACGTTACCGAGAACCTGATCAGCTACCCACGCGATATCGTCACGACCCGGGTCGCGCTGCTCTTCACCGAATTAAAAGGCGGCGTGAAGGTCTCTTTCCGCTCCAAAGAGCCGGAAGTTATCGATGTCAATGCCATCGCTTCCCGGTTTGGCGGGGGAGGGCATCCCGCCGCCGCCGGGGCCGAAATTGAGGGAAAGCTGGATCAGGTTATTTCTCTTGTGCTGGAGGTAGTGGAAGAATACCTGGCCGGGCCGGCGGCCGAACCTCTACCCGCAAATTTAAACAATGACTCTCCCTGACGGCATTCTCCTGGTCGATAAACCCTCCGGCATAACTTCGTTTCGAGTTGTGGACCGTTTAAAGAAACGGTTCTCTCTCCGGAAAGCGGGCCACGGGGGAAGTCTCGATCCGATGGCCACCGGGTTATTGGTCGTCCTGATCAACCGGGGAACGAAGCAGGCTTTCGCCTTGCTGGGGGGGGATAAAGAGTATCTTGCCACCATATTGATGGGTACCGAGACGGATTCCCAGGATATAACCGGCCGGGTGACGCGGAAGGTTGATAAGATCAGCCCGGGCTGGGAGGCGATTGAAGAAGTCCTGGAGCGTTTCCGGGGTGAGATCCGGCAGGTGCCGCCGATGATCTCCGCTCTCAAGTATCGCGGTGAACGCCTCTACGCGATTGCCCGGAGGGGAGAAGAAGTTCCGCGCTCTCCCCGCACAGTGATAATCAGCGAGTTGACCATGCTTGATCTATCAGGTCTATATCTCAAGATTAAGATCCGGTGTTCGAAAGGAACCTATATCCGTGCCTTGAGTCACGATCTGGGGCGAATTCTGGGATACGGGGCGTGTCTTACGGCATTGAGACGAACCGCGGTTGGTCCATTCCGACTCGCGGACGCCTATCCATTGAGCAAGTTATTGGCGGGGTCACGGGAAGAGCTGGCTTCCCGGATCATCCCGATTAAAGTTTTTACAAAGCAAAAACTAAGATGAAGATCTGCACCGGCTTCAGACGATTCTTTCCTCATCTGGTAGTGGGGATCGGGAATTTTGACGGGTTCCATCGGGGGCACCGTCGTATTATTGAAGATATCAAGAGAATGGCCGGTCCGAAAGGGACGCCGGGGATTATTACATTTCGCGGCCATACCCGTCTGACGGAACCCCGGGAGCCCGGGAAGCTTCTAACTACCGTCCGGCAGAGGCTGAATTATTTTCGTGAAGCCGGGATTGCCGTCTGCTGGTTGTGTGATTTTAATAAATCTTTTGCCGGACAGCCGCCGCGTGATTTTGTTGTTCAGCAGCTTTTGGGCCGGCTCGGAATCGAAGGGATATGTATTGGGGCGGGTTTTCACTTCGGTAAAGACCGGCGGGGTACTGTTGCCCAGCTCGAAAAACTGGGACGGGAGTTCGGTTTCCGGGTCCGGGAAGTTCCGATTGTCCGTGTCGATGGCCGGGAGGTTCGCAGTTCGGTCATCCGAAAATATGTTCGGGACGGTGATATGGCTCGGGCCACTGAATTGCTCGGTCATGAATACTGTCTGACCGGAAGGGTTATCCGGGGTCATGGCCGGGGAAAGACACTGGGCTATCCTACCGCCAACTTTCATCCCGAACAACTTCTCCCGGCCCCCGGAGTTTACGCGGCCCGGATCCGGGTGGGCGCCATTGACCGTCCGGGGATGCTATATGTAGGGAGCCACCCCACTTTCCCGTCCGACCGCCGGCCGGAAGTGATAGCGGAGGCGTATATCTTTGACTGGATAAGGGCTCTGGGCGGGAGAAGGATAAAAGTCTACTTGAAAAAAAGATTAAGAGAAGATATAACATTTCCCAACGCGGGGGCTCTCTCTCGTCAAATCAGAAAGGATGAGGAGCGGGTCCGGCGGATGAATAAAATAAAAAGGAGTAAAATATATGAGTGGTGAGAAGACGAAGAGGGAGGAAATTATCGACTCTCTCGGCTATCATGGCCGGGATACCGGTTCTTCCGGTGTTCAGATTGCGATTCTGACCGACCAGATCAACCTCCTGACGGAGCATATGAAGGCGCATCATAAGGATTTTCGTTCCAAGCGGAGCCTTCTGATCATGGTAAGCCAACGACAGAAACATCTCCGGTATCTGAAGAGAACCAAGCCGGAAAAATACCGCGAAGTAGTGGAAAAATTACATCTGAGAAAATAATTTAATCGCATAGGAAATTGTATTTTTTGACAGGATTTACAGGATAAAACAGGATAAAATAAAAAAATCCTTGTTAATCCTGTCTGAAAAAGTCCCCCGCCAACGGCGGGGTTAAGTTCATAAGGAGATAGATGATTATGGAAGTTAGTTTAAGTTGTCAATTAGGGGAGAAGACTCTGGAGATCGCGACCGGGGCGTTGGCGTGTCAAGCCGATGGCGCGGTTACCATTTCCTGTGAAGGAACCGTGGTCCTGGTAACGGCGGTGGCGGCTGAGAGTTCCCGGGAGGGAACCGATTTTCTCCCTCTGACGGTTGATTATCGGGAGAAGACATCGGCGGCGGGAAAGATTCCCGGAGGTTTTTTCAAGAGGGAAGGCCGTCCGACCGAGAAGGAGATATTGACCTGCCGCCTGACCGATCGTCCGCTGCGGCCTCTCTTCCCCGATGGGATGAGAAACGATATTCAGATTGTGGGCTGGGTCCTGTCGGCGGATGGCGAGAACGATCCCGATATCCTCTGCATCAACGGGGCTTCAGCGGCGTTGATGGTGTCGGGAATTCCGTTTGCCGGACCGATCGGCGCGGTGCGGATCGGACTGATCGATGATAAGTTTGTTATTAATCCGACTATCTCCCAGTTGGAGAACAGCCGGATGGATCTGGTCATGGTGGGAACGAAGACATCGGTGAACATGGTTGAGGGGTGTGCCGATAGCCTGAGCGAGGATCTTATTCTTCAGGCGATTCGGACCGGACAGCGCGCGCTGGGGCCGATCATCGACCTCCAGAATGAATTGCGGGAAAAAGTCTCTCCCGAACCCCGGGAGTTTGATCTCCAGTTACCTTCGGAAGAATTGATTCACAGAGTGGACGACCTCGCCGCTTCGGAGCTTTCCCGGGCGTTGTCGATCGAGGGGAAGAAGGATCGGAACCAGGCGGTCTCGGCCATCAAGGAGAATATCCGGGAGGAACTTCTGAATGAGGACGCCGAACTGGAAGGTTGGGCGTTCAGCGCCGCTTTTAAGGCGGTGGTCAAGAAATACAGTCGCCGGATGATTATAGAAGATGGAAGACGGTCCGACGGACGCGGTCAGGATGAGGTCCGCCCCATCAGTTGCCGGGTGGGGGTGTTGCCGCGCACCCACGGTTCCGCCGTCTTCAACCGCGGCGAGACCCAGGCCCTGGTTCTCACCACGCTGGGGACCGTCTCGGACCGGCAGCGGATCGACGGCCTGGAGGAAGAGAAGAAAAAGAGGTTCATGCTCCATTATAACTTTCCTTCTTTCTGCACCGGAGAGGCCCGCCCGAGCCGCGGGCCGAAGAGGAGGGAGATCGGTCACGGAGCCCTAGCGGAGCGATCGCTTCTGCCGGTGCTTCCCACCGAGGATGAGTTCCCTTATACCATCCGGGTGGTCGCCGATATTCTCTCCTCCAACGGGTCATCCTCGATGGCCTCCGTCAGCGGCGGGAGTTTGGCCCTGATGGATGCCGGGGTCCCGATCAAGAGCGCGGTGGCCGGGATCGCTATGGGCTTACTTAAAGAGGGTGACCGGACCGTTATTCTGACCGATATCCTCGGCTCCGAAGACGCTCTCGGCGATATGGACTTCAAGCTGGCCGGGACGAAAGACGGGGTGACCGGGCTCCAGATGGATATCAAGATAGCCGGCATCTCCGAGGAGATTATGAAAGACGCCCTGGAGAAAGCCCGGAAAGCCCGCCTCTATATTCTGGAGAAGATGAACGAAGTCCAGTCTTCTCCCCGGCCGGAGATTTCTCAGTACGCTCCCAAGATTCTCTCGCTTCAGATAGATCCGGACAAGATAGGACTGGTCATAGGGCCCAAAGGAAAGAATATCAAGGCTCTGGAGAAGACCGGCGTGAAGATAGATATCGAGGATGATGGTTTTATCGCCATCGCTTCGCCGGATCTGGACGCCGCGCAGAAGGCCAAGGAGAATATCGAATTGATGGTAGCGGAGGTAGAAGTCGGCAAGATCTACCGGGGTACCGTTAAGACCGTCAAGCAGTTTGGGGCTTTTGTCGAGATCCTTCCCGGTAAAGACGGACTCTGTCATATATCCGAAATGGCCGATTACCGGGTCAAGCAGGTGGAGGATATTATGAAAGAGGGCGACGAGGTAGATGTTAAGGTGATCGCCGTCGACAATCTGGGTAGAATTAAGTTGAGCCACAAACAGATCAAAACGAAGTGAGCTAATTTATTTAGGTTAAGCCCATGACAACGGAGAAGAACCTTTCTCCGGCGCTGGGACTGGTTCTGATAGCGATCGGGATATTCATTGCCGTCAGCCTGCTCTCGTACCATCCCGGCGATGCCGGTAACGCGGGACGGACCGGGATGATATTAAATTATAGCGGCCGGGTCGGGGCAGAACTTGCCCTCTATCTCTTCCTGGTAGTCGGGGCGTCGGCGTTGGCCATTCCTCTCCTCATCACGGCGGAGGGAATCAACCGGCTGGTTCCTCACCCGTCTCCTCCCCGGCCGGTGTGGCTCCGCGGTTTCTATGAACTTCTGATTGTCGCGAGCCTCGCCCCGCTTCTGAGTTTGCAGACCACCTTTGCCCCGCGTTTACTGGGACCGCAGCTGGAGAAGATGACTCTCGGAGGATGGTGGGGGGGGGTGGTCAGTTCCGGGCTGCTTGAGTATTTGGGGGACTTCGGCACTCGTCTGATCTTGATGACGGTTCTTCTGGTGTCGATCGCTCTTCTCACCGAGATGAAACCGCTGATCTTCCTTTTTATCTCGGTTCGCCGATTCTTCTCCGTTCTCATGATCCGCCGACCCCGGTCCAAAAAAGAGCCGGTGGGCGCCGAGCCTTTCCTCTCCCCGCGGAGCCGGGAAGGGAAGGAATCTCCGGTCTCCGACCGGAGCAGAAAACGCCAGTGGGAACTGGAAAAGGCGGCCCTGCTCAAGAAGCGGGATCAGGAGTTACGGCAAGCCGAGAAAGAAAATGAGAAGGAGAAGGAGAAGCGGCGCCGGGAGAAGGAGCTGGAACGTATGGAAAAAGACGCCCGGCGCCGGCGGGAAAAGATCGAACGGCAAGAGGAAGCGGAAGTTCGCCGGCGAACGGAGAAAGCTCTCAAAGAAAAGAAACTACATCCTCTCTCTGTCCCCTCGGACGCGATACCACGTCCGGCTTCACATCCGGCGGTGGCTGGTCTTCCCTCCGCGCCTTACCAGCTTCCCCCCGCCGACCTGCTGGATGTTCCTCCCCCCTTAGCGCAACGGGAGATCAAGAATAAAACATTTGATGAATCCGAAGTTCTGGAGAGCACCCTCCTTGACTTCGGAATAGAATCGCGAGTTGTGGGTCTCGAACGGGGGCCGGCGATTACCAGATATGAGCTCCAGATCGCCCCCGGCGTCAAAGTGGGGAGGGTAAAGGCGCTCGATAACGATATTGCCCTGACCATGAAAGCAAAATCGGTCCGGATTCTGGCTCCGATTCCGGGTAAGGCGGCGATCGGGATCGAGGTCCCGAACACCAGCACCACTCTCGTTTACATGCGGGAGATGATCGAGTCCGCCGAGTTTAAAAAGCGCCGTTTTATCCTGCCCATATCCATCGGGAAAGATATCTCGGGCCACCCGATCATCACCGACCTGACCCTGATGCCCCATCTCCTTATTGCGGGAGCTACCGGCTCCGGCAAGACGGTCTGCATCAACTCGATCATCATCAGTTTGCTTTACTCCCGCACTCCCGATGAACTGAAGCTGATCCTGGTCGATCCCAAGAAAGTTGAGATGGCGCCCTTTCATCACCTCCCTCATCTGCTCTGCCCGGTCATCACCGACGCGGCCAAGGTCTCCATGGCTCTGGCCTGGGTGATCAAGGAGATGGAAGATCGGTACGAATTCTGCGCTCGGGCCGGAGTTCGGAATATTCAGGGGTATAACGCGCGGAGACGACCATCCGCCGGCAGTGAGAGCAAGGCCGGTGATGATCTCCCCGAGACGATGCCCTATATCATCCTCTTAATCGATGAACTGGCCGACCTGATGCTGGTGGCCTCGAAAGAGATCGAGAGCTCCATCGCCCGACTCGCGCACCTCTCCCGGGCGGTAGGGATACACCTGATCCTGGCGACTCAACGGCCGTCGGTCGATGTCATCACCGGCATTATCAAGGCGAATCTCCCGAGTCGGATCTCCTTTAAAGTCGCGGCCAAAGTGGACTCGCGCACGGTACTGGATGCCGGCGGCGCTGATAAGCTTCTCGGCAACGGCGATCTTCTCTTTCTCCCTCCCGCCACCGACCAGTTGATCCGGGCCCAGGGCACAATCTGCCATGAGCACGAGATAAACAATGTGGTGGCCTTTGTAAACCGGCAGAGAGAACCGATATTTGAGAAGGATATGTTCCAGAAGAAGAGCGGTCCCGGGGAAGCGATCGAGTCCGGGGGAGGGGAGGATATCTTCCTCGAATCGGCGATCGAGGTCATCCGGCAGACCGATCAGGCATCCGTCAGTATGCTTCAGAGGAAGTTGAAGATCGGATATTCCCGGGCAGCCCGGATCATGGATGAACTTGAAGATCGGGGGATTGTCGGACCATACCGGGGCACCAAGGCCCGGGAGATTCTGATCGATACCTATGCCGGAGACGGAACTGTGGAGAAAGAGGAGGAAGAAGTGAGTTAAAGTGAGCTAAAGAGATGGGTTATTTAGGCGAAAAAATACAGGAAGCCAGGGAGAAGAAGGGAGTTACCCTGGAGGATGCGTCGAGTGCGACCAAGATTAAGGTCGCATATCTCCGCGCCCTGGAGGCGGAGGATTACGTAGATCTCCCTCCCCGCGCGTATGTAAAAGGGTTCTTAAAGATCTATGCCCACTACCTTACTCTCGATTACATATTGCTGAGCCGGCTTTATGAGGAGAGCTATGAACTGCCTGATGCCCAGGTGGTATTTTCAAATCTCCAATCACCCCCATCTCTACCTTTTCTCCCCGGAATAAAATGGAAGAGTGCGCTCGGTGGAATCTTCGCGGCGATTATTATATTTCTGATTATCTGGGGAGTAATCCGACTGATCGGGGGGAGTAGGAAAGTAAGCACCGTTTCGGTTCATTTCTCCAGGGTAGATAATCCTTACCAGCCGGAGACGATAGAGCGGATCAGCCTGGAAAATTTGGAAGTGAAATAAACTGACCGATCAGGCACCCTCCTTCGCTATTACATAGCTACGGCGGGTAAACTTTAGTTTACTTCAGTCACTTTATCACTTCAGTCACTTTAGCTCACTTTAGTTCACTTTAGTCACTTTAGTCACTTTAGTTCACTTTAGTCACTTTAGTTCACTTTAGTCACTTTAGTTCACTTTAGTCACTTTAGTTCACTTTAGTCACTTATATGTCATCCTCTTCACGCTCGAAGCTCCTCCGGGTAGCCCTGATCAGTCTGGGGTGCCCCAAGAATCTGGTGGATTCGGAGATAATGTTGGGGCTCCTCCCCCAGAATCGTTACCGGGTCACCACCTCTCCGGACCGGGCTGATATTATCATCATCAATACCTGCGCCTTCCTTGAATCCGCCCGCCGGGAAGCATTCCAGGCAATTGAATGGGCCTGGGCCCTCAAGCGCCGGCGGGGGGTGAAACTGATCGTCTCCGGCTGCCTGGTCCAATACTATGGAGAGAAGGCGGCCGAACTCATCCCGGCCGCCGACCTTCTCCTCGGGGTGGGGGAGTATGGCGCACTTCCCGATGCTCTGGAAGAAAGGGAACCGGAAGGCGGCCGGCAGCGGCGACTCCTGGTCCGACAACGTCCCCGGTTTCCATTTCAACGTGTCTTTCCGCGGTTGATCTCAACTCCCTCTCATCTGGCCTATCTCCGGATCGCCGATGGCTGTGATAATCGCTGTACCTATTGCCTGATCCCCGGCCTGAGAGGTACTTATCAGGAGCGATCTCTCCCCATGATTCTTTCAGAGGCCCGTCGGCTGGTCGCGCAGGGGGTGCGGGAGATTATCCTGATTGCTCAGGACACGGCATACTACGGCCACCGGAGTTCCACCGGTGCCGATCTCTCTCTACTGCTCGAGGCCTTGAATGAAATTCCCGGGTTGCGGTGGATAAGGGTTCTCTATGCACATCCGGTTCATATCGAAAGGAGCCTCTTGCAAACCATGGCCTCTTGCGATAAGATATGTCCTTACTTGGATATCCCATTGCAGCATATTAACGATGCTATCCTCAAGAGGATGGGCCGGAAGATCAACCGGGCCGGAATCGAGGCGCTTCTGAGCGAGGCCCGGGAAGTCGTTGAGGGAATAAGCCTGAGGACGACCTTGATGGTAGGTTTTCCGGGAGAGGGCGAAGATGAGTTTTCGGAACTGATTGATTTTGTCCGCCGGGAGCGGTTCGCTTATCTCGGGGTTTTTTCTTATTCCCCGGAAGCGGGAACCGTTGCCGGCCGGTACGGCTCGCGGGTCGACGGGGCCGTCGCCCGCCGACGGAGGGGGCGTCTGATGAAGATCCAGCAGGCCATCTCCACCGAGTACGGGCAAGCCTGGCGAGGAGAGTCGATCACCGTTTTAGTGGATGGCCGATATCCCGAACCGGGATCACCACTGATGATTGGTCATGCCGCTTTCCAGGCGCCGGAGATCGATGGAATCGTTGTGATTGAAGGAGAAGAACTCCGGCCCGGCGATATGGTGACTGTCAGAATTACCGACTCCTCCGCTTATGATCTCTATGGGATAAAGATAAAGAAGTGAACTAAAGTGACTAAAGTGAGCTAAAGTTTACCCGCCGTAGCTATGTAATAGCGAAGGAGGGTGACTAAAGTGACTAAAGTGAGCCAATTTATTATAAGATGAATCTGCCGACCAAGTTGACGATAGTGAGACTGCTGGCCACGCCGGTTTTTGTTGTATTGCTTTCAGTCTCCTTCACCGGGAACTATACCCTGGCTCTGATCTTGTTCTTGCTGGCAATGTTCACCGACTATATCGACGGGGTGCTGGCTCGGTCCCGGGGCGAGGTGACCAACATTGGAAAACTCCTGGACCCGCTGGCGGACAAGATCCTTATCACCTCGGCCTTCATCATCTTTATAGGCTTAAAAGAGATCCGCCTCCCGGCCTGGCTGGTGATAATAATTGTCAGCCGGGAATTTGCCATCACCGGTTTGCGGCTGGTAGCGGCCTGTCAAGGCAAGATTATCCCGGCCGGCCGCTGGGGAAAGCATAAGACGGTATCCCAGGTGATTACGGTCAGTGTAGTCCTGGTCTATCTGTGCTTATATTATGACTCGCGTGTCAACATGCCGGATTACCGGCCGCTGGTACTCATCCTGGTCGGAATTACCGCGGCCTTTACTCTGAGCTCAGGTTGTTATTATCTGATCAAGAACGCGCGGGTGCTGTTCAATCGACCACTCGACGACGAAAAACGCAAAGGGGGGGGGAGAGTGTAAGTTCTATAATGAAGATAGGCAGAAAATATCAGGGTGGTTGGCTGGTCAGGCTTCTGGCCAGTTTCTTCTATCTGGGATATTTCCCGGTGGCTCCGGGGACGCTGGGGGCCGCGGGGGGGCTGACGCTTTATCTCCTCCTCCGGTTCTGTGTTTCCGGCTTTGTTCCGGAGTCCGGTGATGAACTTCGGCTCGGTTATCTTATTTTTCTCGCCCTTTTTTTTCTGATCGGGGTTTATCTATCGACCCGGGGGGAGAAGGAATGGCGAGAGAAGGACCATCCCCGGATCGTTATCGATGAAGCGTTCAGCATCTTCATTACCTTTTTCTTTCTCCCTGCTACTCCATTAATCCTGGCCGGTGGATTTGTTTTGAATCGGTTGTTTGATATTGTCAAGCCATTTCCCGTTGGTTGGTTAGAAAAGCTCCCCGGCGGTTGGGGGGTGATGCTGGATGATCTAATGGCGGGTATCTACAGCAACTTTGCTTTGCGTTTAATTCTCCTTATTTTCATTAAATCATAAAACGAATTGAAAAATCAGTCAGTATTGATGTACTATTTAAATTATATGAAGATTGGAACAATCCTGTGTGCATTTCTGGTCCTCCCCCTCTTGATTCAAGCCTGCGGGGGAGTTGAGTCAGGAAGTGACGCGATAGTTCGGGAAGAGGGCTTCGAAACTATTGACAACGCGCGGCTTCTCTGGAAGGAGGCTCAAGCTCTGGAGCTGGAAAGCGAGTTCGGTAAGGCACTCGACCGGTACGAAGATCTGGTTGATGATTATCCGGAGTCGGAACTTTCTTCCTCCGCGCAGTTCCGGATCGGGGTCTGTCTGGAGAAGGAAGATGAACTTTATGACGCGTTTGAGGCTTATCAAACGCTTCTGGATGATTATCCGGGGAAGGGGAATCTGGGCGAGATCCTCAAACGTCAGTTCGATATCGGCAAAGCCTTTCTGGACGGGAGAAAACGCTACTTTCTCTTCTTTCGGATCAGGTCGGGGTTGGGAACCGCGGAAAAGATATTTCGAACGGTAGTGAACAATGCTACTTTCAGCCGGGTATCTCCTCAAGCCCAGTACAGCCTGGGAGAGGCGCTGAGAATGCAGGGAAATTATGAAGACGCGGTCACGGAATATGAAGTGGTTCTGAATAACTATCCGGGGACCGATGTTATTCCTCTCGCCCTCTTCAATCTCGGTGTCTGCTATTATGAGGAAGCCCTGAGGTCCGATTATGACCCGAAAGAAGTAGATAAGGCGGTAAGGTATTTCAAGAGGTTCGTCAAGCGATATCCTAATAACCCGATCAGAGCTGAAGCGGATGAGAAGATCTCCGAATTGATTGATCTGAAAGCGGAGAAGGCATATGATATCGCGGCCTTTTACGAAAGTGCCGGTTCCCCGGAAGGAGCACGGCTTTATTACCGCAAGATAATAGACAAATATCCGGATTCGCGTTATGCCCGGTTAGCCCGGGAAAAGCTGCCGGTCCAATGAAACAATTTGTTTTTTCAGTTCGAATCTGGGCGATTGTATCGGGGATTTTTCTCACCACCGCCGGTTGTGGTTCTTATCGGCTTGGTACCACGCTCCCGCCTCATCTGCGTACCGTCTATGTTCCCACCTTTGAAAACAAGACCTACCAGACCGGGCTCGATGTCGATCTCACCGATGCGGTGATAACCCGGTTCCGGCAGGACGGCAACTTGCGCCCGGTAGCCGAAGCGGAAGCGGATACCGTCTTGCTGGGAGAGATCACCGGTTGGGAACGTCGGGTGCTGGGTTATACGGGCGAGGATGAGAATGTGGTGGAAGAGTACCGTCTTTACATAATCGTGATGATCACCTTAAAGGATCGGACTTCCGGCGAGATCCTCATCTCCGGACAAAAAATCCGGGGTCATACCGATTTTTTTGTGGAGAACAGCCTCCCGGAGGAGGAGGAAGCGGCCCGCCCCAAAGCCTACCAGGATACCGCCCGGAGGATCGTTGACCACGTTGTCTCGATCTGGTAGTTTTCATCCGATAATGAGGACGCCGCGCACAAGCAGATCGAGAACCATCCAACCGCTCTACTGCCTGGTGGGGGAAGACTCATATCGAAAACTGATCTTTCTCCGTGAACTCAAGGGGGATATCTTTCCCCGCCAGGAGGAACCGCTGAACTATGAATACCTGCTGGGCGATGAAGCAACCGCCGCTTTGATCCTCGATGCCGTTCGGACCGTTGCCTGGGACCTCTTCTCTACCGTCGATAACAGGTTAGAGACGGCTAAACGGCTGGTGGTGGTGGACCGGGCGGAGAAGCTCTCTCCCGCCATCTGGAAGCGTCTCCGTGACTATCTCGCCGACCCCGAACCCAACGCCTGCCTGGTTTTTCTGATTAACCGAGCAAGCCGGGGCTGGACCCCTCTCTCACTTTTTCCGAAGAAGTACGTCAAGACCTTCTCGCCCCTCAAAGGCGTGAAGTTATTGGATTGGGGCAGGAAAGAAGCTTCCAAACGGAACTTGACCATCCCGGACGGGGTTCTGGAGGAGCTGGTTCTATCTACCGGCAATGACCTGGGAAAGATGACCGGGGAACTGGAGAAGCTCTCACTCTATAAAGATGGTCCCGGAGTAGTCACCTCGGAGGAGATCAAGGAGATTATCGGGGTTGGTCGGAGAGGGAAGGTCTTCGACCTGACCGGCTTGATTGTCTCCGGGCGCTCCGATGAGGCTTTGATTCTCCTGAACCACTTGCTCGATCATGGCGAGGCTCCCCTGAAGATTCTGTCTTTGATGGTCAGTTCGTTCCGAAAGCTCTGGCTGGGGATCGAGGCCTGGGCTCGGACGGAGAATTCCCGGTCGGTGTGCGAAGCGGCGGGGGTGCGGTTTTATCAGTCCGACTTTCTGAGGCAGGTGAAGAGAATGAAGTCGACGGCTATCCCGTATATTTATCGCCGTCTGGTCGAAGCCGATGATGCCTTGAAAGGGGGAGAAAAGTCCCCCCGACTGGCACTGGAGCGATTGATTGTCGATCTGGCGCGGATGGATGGGGCTGCTGACTTACTTTGACGGGGAACGGCTTCGGCGCTTGTCGGGGAGTGAACGGGGGGCGATATTCTGATTAGATCGAGTTTAATTTCCGGGATAGTTGTGATTTTTTCCGGGCGGCGTAATTTTTTTTCACTACGCCCTTTATGACCGCTCGATCCAGCAGCGAATAAGCCTTCCTGAGTTCCGCCTGGGTTTTCTCTTGATCGCCGCTGTCAAGCTGTTCCAGAAAGACGCGTCCGCCGGCTTTGAGAGCGGACCGAAGAGCCCGGTTTCTTTTCCGGCGAACTATATTTTGACGCAAGCGCTTGTCAGCTGATTTTGATTGAGGCATGTTATGATAGCTCCATTAGAAATTAACTTTATTGTTGCGGATGAATATATGGATTATTTTTGTTGTCGTCAAGGCCAAAGATGAACTCGAAAGATAACTGGGAAGATCAGATTAGCCGTTCAGCCGGGGTGGTCGGCTCGGCTACTCTGCTCAGCCGGATCCTGGGCTTGGTCCGGGATATTCTGACCGCGAGCTTATTCGGGACCGGCCTGGCCGTCTCCGCTTTTGTGGTGGCCTTTACCATCCCCAATCTCTTTCGTAAACTGCTCGGAGAAGGAGCGTTGACCGGGGCGTTCGTGCCCGTCTTTACCGAGTATCTGGAGAAGAAAGGGATCAGAGAAGGGTGGCGGGTCGCTACGATTATCTTCTCCCTGATAGCGATTTTCCTGGCCGGATTGGTCCTGGCGGGATTTGTCGTTATCTGGCTGGTGACCAATACCTTCAGCCTGAGCGACAAGTACCTCCTGGTCTTTCGATTGCTCAGGATTATGCTCCCCTATCTCTTCTTTATCTGTCTGGTCGGCCTCTCGATGGGGATATTAAACAGTCTCCGGCATTTCGTTGTCCCCGCCCTCTCGCCGGCAATCTTAAATCTGATCTGGATCGCGTCTCTCTTTGTGCTCTGCCCCCGCTTCGGGAAGACCCCGGAAGAAAGAATCTTCGGGTTGGCGGTCGGAATCCTTATCGGCGGGATAATCCAGCTCAGCTTCCAGATTCCGATTTTGAGGCGGAAGGGATTCCGGTTTCGCTTCCTCCCGGAGTGGAGGAACCCCGCCGTCAAGAAGATCGCGCTCTTAATGGGGCCCGGGATCCTGGGTCTGGCTGTCTTCCAGTTGAACACGGTGGTGGACCGTTTTCTGGCTCTGGTGATCGGGGAGGGGGCTCCTGCCGCGCTCTACTACGCCAATCGCCTGGTTCAGTTGCCGCTGGGTATATTCGGGATCGCTTTTGCCACTGCCGCGTTGCCGGTTATGGCACGGCTGATGGCCCGGGAAAAAATCGAAGAGTTCAAGACTGCCTTCTCACACTCCTTGCGGAATGTAATGCTGGTTACGATCCCCGCCGCGGTGGGCCTGATTGTGCTCCGCCGACCGATTATTACACTCCTCTTTCAGAGGAAGGCGTTTGGACCGGATTCAACCGAAGCGACTGCCTGGGTTCTGCTTTTTTACAGCCTGGGGCTTCCGGCCTTTGCCGCCCTGAAGATAATTACCCAGGGTTTTTATTCGTGTCAGGATACCAGGACACCGGTTAAAGTGGGATTCGGTGCCATGCTCCTGAACCTCGCCTTAAACCTGATGGTCGTTTATACTCCCTGGTTGAGAATCCACTTGCGGGAAGGAGGACTGGCTCTCTCTACCAGTATCGCCGCCGTCTTAAACATGGGGGTTCTCTTCTATCTGCTCCGCCGGAGATTGGGCCCGCTCCGGGGAAAGGTGATTCTCTCCTCCCTGACCAGGATCAGCATCGCTTCCGGGCTGATGGGGTTGATCATCTGGCTGACTGTGATCTTTATCCGGGTCCAGATCTCCGGCGGGGGACTGGGGGGGAGATTGATTCTGGTAGCCGTTCCGGTGCTTACAGGGTTGGCGTCGTTCGCGGGGGCTTCCTATCTGCTCGGGGTCAAAGAACTATCGCAGTTCGTGAAGGCGTTTATGAAGAGACGTATCCACAAGGCAACGTGACTTAATATGTAACTACTCAGGTTCAGGGGTTCACAGTTCACGGTTAGAGAGTGATGAAGATTGAACGGTTTGAAGATATTGAGGCTTGGCAATTGGCACGTGAATTGACTCGGAAAGTGTACCGTTCGCCCAATAAATTCAAAGATGTTTACGAGCATGCCAGATGAACACGTGTTGCCGTTGGTAGATTCATCAGCTATCTCAAGACATATGAAGTGCGCAAGGCAACAAACCGTGAACCGTGAACCTGGAACCTAACAACCGGAGTAGTTACCTTAATATTTATAATCACTCCCGCCGATAAACTCCCGGAGGAGGGAACGGCGCGGGACACAGGAATCATCTTCCACCATGGTGATGGTGTCTAAGAGTTGATAGACCCGATGGGCCCGGAGGTAGGCGTCCTGCTTGCCGGGATCATCCCGGAACTTGTCGATAGCTTCTTTCAGATCTCCAAAAGAGTATTTCTTATGGATCGGTAGTTCGTAAGCCAGCGCTCCGTTGACGACGAAATCGGTTTCGGTAATAAAGGGAACGATATGCTTCATCTCGCTCTTCCTTACATAATGCCAGTGGCCGATCGTAGCTACCGGAGAGTAGCTGCGATGCCAGCTGTCACGGACCATCCTCCGCAGCAACCGGATATCGGTCCAGCGGGTCCATTCCCCATTGATATCCCTCAACTGTGAGAGAGTCTCGATATAAAGCCGGAATTTATTCTCTACGGGAACGCTCTGAGTCATCGGTCCGTAGAGACCATGAAGGCTGTCGATAAGGATTATCTCATCCTCTTTGAGATGGAGTGGGACCGTCTCTTCCTGGCGCAGGCCGGTCTTGAAATCATAGATCGGCATCCGGATTTCTTTGCCGGCCAGCAGATCTCCCAGGTGCTTGTTGATCAGAGGAAGATCCAGAGCTTGAGGGGTCTCGAAGTCATAGTCTCCGTACTTATCCTTGGGATGCATCTCCAGGTCGAAGAAGTAGTTATCCAACACCATCGGGATCAGCTTTAAGTTTTTTTTCTGGAGCCGCTCCGCGATTTTGTTGGTAGTTGTGGTCTTGCCGGAACTGGAGGGGCCGGCGATGATGACCAGGCGGATGGGATTTGGACTCTCCAGAATGGTCTGGGCGGCTGTCTCGGTGTACCAGTCATATCGCTGGTCGGCCGCTTTTATCAGGTCCAGGAAGGTTCCATCGGCAATACGTTTGTTCAACCCCGGGACGGTATCTACACCCTGCTCGACATACCACTGTTCGGTGCCGTGGATAACATGCATGGGAATGTTTTTTTTGAATTCGGAATTGTTATTATGAGATTTCATAAACAATGCTCCTTTTTAATTTGAATATATAAGGCATGAATTATTTATAACCCATCCCGTTCTGTCAACTTAATTAGTTTGATTTTATCCCCCGGTCTGTTCCAGTTGAGCCTGGATTGCGGTGATGGCGATAGTGGCAACGATATCCGAACTCGAACAACCCCGGGAGAGATCATTTACCGGACGGGCGATGCCCTGTAAAATGGGGCCGTATACGTCGGCTTCGGCCAATCTGTTGGCCAGTTTATAAGCGATATTGCCGGCGCCTAAGTTCGGGAAGATGAACACGTTAGCCCTTCCCCGAAGGGGGCTGTCGGGACATTTTATCCCGGCCACAGCGGGAACAAAAGCGGCGTCGAACTGTAATTCTCCATCGATTATAAATTTTCCCTCATATTCCGCTTCCAGTCGTGCGCGGGCCAGTCCGGTTGCTCTGATCATCTTCTCTACCTCTTTTCCTTTGCTCGAACCCCTGGTGGAATAAGAGAGCAGGGCGATTCTTGGCAGGATCCCGAATGATCTGGCGGTCAGGGCGGTAGAAAGGGTAATATCGGCCAGCTGTTCCGCGTCCGGTTCCTGGTTGAGGCCGCAATCGGCAAAAAGATAGATGTGATCTTCCTTGATGATAAAGAACATGCTGGAGGCGGTTTTTATGCCCGGGGCGGTTTTGATTATCTGGAGGGCGGGGCGAATGATGTCAGTGGAGGAATGCGCCGCCCCGGCAACCAGGCCGTCCGTTTCCCCGGACTCAAGCATCATTATTCCAAAATAAATAGGGTCTTGAACCGTTTTTACGGCGGATTCAGGGGTAACCCCCCTGTCTTTGCGCAATTCGTAAAATGCGGTTGCGTAGGTCTCCAGTCGGTCGGAAGTTTCCGGGTTAATTATATGTATCCTGGAGCGGGCAACCCCCATTTTGTCGAGTGAGAGTTGTATTTTGCGGTCATCGCCGAGAAGGACCAGACTGGCTATTCCTTCATCCGTGACCTTTTTTACCGCCTCCAGTGTCCGGGGCTCATTACCTTCCGGGAGAACAATTCTTTTGATATCCGACCGGGCACTCTTTAAAATATTTTGCAAGAAAACCGACATTGGTGTTCCTTATTGTAAATTTCTGAACAATAAATTAGCATAGATTGTCTTTGCAGTCACTTTCTTATTTGTGTTTTAATCCGTAATAATTGCTCAATTTAATGATTATGTCTTTAGCAATATTTTTTCCGAGGAAAAAAGTCAAATGAAATTGATCGTAGCCAGAAAAGCCGGCTTCTGCATGGGGGTGAGGAAGGCCCTGGAGATGGTTCTGGAACGGGCCCGGGAAGAGAAAGGAGGCATTATCACCTATGGTCCGCTGATTCATAACCCTCAGGTAGTGGAACTTCTCTCTTCCAAACGCATTACCTCAAGCCGGAATATGGAGAAGTTCAAACGGGGAACGGTATGTTTCATCAGTGCCCACGGGATCTCGCCGGAAGAGCGGGAACGCCTTGAAACCACGGATGCGAAAATCTGTGATGCCAGTTGCCCGGATGTTCTCAGGGTTCAGGGTCAGATTAGAAAGTATGCCGGCAACGGCTATTCTACGATTATCTTCGGAGATCGGGGACATACCGAGGTGAAAGGTTTACTAGGATTTGCGAAGGGTAGGGGATATGTGATCAGCAGCCGGGAAGAAACGGATCGACTTCCCCGGCTCGATCGCGTTTGTCTGGTCTCTCAAACAACCCAGAACCAGGATGACTACGACCGGCTAGCGGCCGTTCTTAAAGAAAGGTTTCCGGGCCTCGAGGTGTTGCAGACGATCTGCCCTTCCACCCTGGCCCGTCAGGAAGAGGTGAGCGAGATGAGCGGCCAGGTCGACGCCATGGTCGTGGTGGGGGGGAAGAACAGCGCCAATACCGCTCGTCTGACCAGGTTAGCCGGTAACCGGGTCCCGGTCTTCCAGGTTGAGACCGCCGACGAGATGGAGATGGAGAGGCTGAGCCGTTTTCAAACGGTGGGCGTGACGGCGGGGGCCTCGACTCCGAACTGGTTGATCCAGGGGGTGGTTGACCGTCTCCGGGATTGGTCCTGGAATCGAAAGAACGCCTGTCTGCGGTGGTTTTACCTGTTGCTGACCGTCATTGTAAAAGCGCATTTTTTTATCGCTCTCGGTGGCGCCTGCCTTACCTGTGCCTCCATGCGCTTGTTGGGAATCCCGCTCCAATGGCCGGCGATCTTTCTTTCTTTCTCTCTTTTGCTGGCTATCTACAACCTCAATGTTTTCGCCGAGCAACCGGCCATTCTTCTCAACCAACCATCTCGTCATCATTTCTTCCGCGGCAACCGGAAGATATTATATGCCCTTATCGCGGTCTCCCTGGCGACGGCCTTCTTCTGCGCCTTCCTCCTGGGAAAGGGAGCCTTGCTTCTGACCGTCTTCACGCTTCTCTTCGGTCTGGCTTACAGCTTTACGATCCTCCCGGGGAGGAGACTGAAGAACCTGACCGGGTTGAAGGAGTTTTTCAGCTCACTGGGTTGGGGTGTTCTGGCGGTCCTGGTACCGGCCGCCTCCACCCGGACCGGTACCCCTCCCGTTATCTCGGTAATAGTTGTCTTTATATTCGTCTTTAGTATTATGTTTGTTCGATCTTCATTATTCGCCATCCGGGATATCCAGGGAGACCGACTGGTCGGCCGAGAGACGATACCGGTTGTTCTGGGGGTGGAGAAGACCAAGATTATGCTTCTCATCCTCACCGGCCTGACCGCGTTATTGCTGGTTCTGGCCACGCTCCAGGGGTGGGTACCTCCTTTCGGCTTCTGTTATCTGGGGGTGATCGCTTATGGCTGTTTCTACCTACTCTTTTATTATAAGAGAATAATCTTCCAGGGCCTAAACCACGAGATGCTGGTCGATGGCCAGTTACTGCTGTCGGGCTTGATTGCGTTTTTGATTCGTTGAAGAGCAATGACGATAAAATCATCTCATCTCTCCTCGGGCCACTGAGGTTAAGGTGGGATGAAGGGCGGCTCCTTGGCTTGATCTTACCGCCGTCTCCTCCGGCAAAGATCGGGGCGCGCAAGCGTCAGCGCGCGGGAGACGATTGGGGTGAGATTCTGGGTTTGAGCGGGGTTTCCCTCGCTCTGGAAGCATACAGTCCTTTTCAGCGTATAGTCTGGCGCCGGGTAAGGGCCATACCCTTCGGCCGGACCCGTTCTTATGGATGGATTGCGCGCTCGATCGGGAAACCTACCGCCGCCCGGGCAGTCGGTGGAGCCCTGAAAGCCAACCCATTGCCTTTACTTATCCCATGTCACCGGGTTATTCGGTCCAGCGGATGTATGGGAGGTTTCAGCTCCGGCTTGCGATGGAAAAAATTATTACTGGAATGGGAGTCTATGATATCGAAAAAACAGAGGTAATAAGATGGAATTTAAAACCGGGAGAAAATCCGCGTTGCTCAGTCATAGATTTAAGCGAACGCGTGCCCGACGGATTATTATTATAACGATAATTCTGCTCGTCACTCTTCCTGCTCTTCTTTATCTTTTAAAGCACTACCTGGAGCGTTCATGGGAGTTCACGGATGGCGAGTTAAAAAGTGAGGTTGTCGCCTTTGACGCGCAGTTTGCTTACATGAAGGCCCGGGCGTTGCTGGAGGAAGGGAAAGCCCATGAATTCAAAGGGCGCAGACAGATCGTCACCGAGCGGTTCCGGGAGGCGCTGGACCTGCTGGACCTGATCATGGAGAAAGCCCCCAATTACAAGAGTGATCTAATCGCCCGGGATAGGCAGTTCATCTTGAATAAGTTGAGAAAGGCTAAATAGGGAATGGGGAATAGGGAATGGGGAATGGATGCCGTAGGTCCTATTCCCCATTCCCTATTCCCTATTCCCTAATTATGGATTACACTGGATACAGGGCATGTAGCCCTTCTTTAGAGCGTCCGACCGGCTCTTGAACCGGATCCGATTCTGTTCGTATATTTTCTGGGCCACGGGACACCAGGGATAGTGAAAATATTTTCCGTTCCGGCTAGCCAGGTAATAGATCCGTCGTTTCTCTTTCTCCCTTACCACCTCCTCAAGCTGGACGCTTACCTCCTCATCATAAGGGTCGATGGAGTTGGCGGCCTTCAATAATTCCAGTCCGATGGATTCCAGATTGCTGTTGCAATAGATCTCTCCCAGCAGGGCCAGCGCCTCAATATCCTCAGGCTGGTAATAGAGGCAGGTCCGCAGTTCACGGATGGTGTCATTGGTCTTCCCCTCCTGGAGATAACTTCTGGCCAGCCCGAGATAGAAGCGGGCGTTATAGGGATTGATCTCAACCGCTTTTTGAAAGGCCTGACGCATCTGCTGAGTCTTACCCTTCTTCCGGAAGATTTTGCCCATCAGGTAATAGGCGTCGGCCAGGGCGGAGTAGCGCCGGACAGCGTCCCGGGCGTATTTCAGGGCCAGATCCATGTTGTCTCCGCGATAGGCCTTCTCGGCCTGGGCCAGGTTGTTGTAAGCCACCTGTTGTTTCTTCTCCAGGGTGGGTTGGGGAAGCTCGAGGACGGGATCGAGCTGGCGAAGTCGCTGGGCCGAGAAAGAGAAGTCATGGTCTACTTTCAAAAAAGACTCCTTGTCGAGCCAAAGCGTGTTCAGGAAGGCCGGCACGAAGACCGGGTAGCCGAAGTCCTGATGGATTAAGTGGGCCAGGTTAAGAGCTGACTCCGCTTCCCCGTGTTGAACAATCACCCCTTTGAGGTTCCTGTAGTTCTTGATATTGTCCAGCAGCATGGTCAGGTCCCCGTGAGATGAAAACTGTCCGAACTTCTTAACCTTTGCCCGCACCGGAATCGTCTTGCCCTTGATCACTACTTCCGGCAACTTCATGGCCGCCCTCCCAACGGAGGTCGGGCTCTGCCACCCGACAATGAAGAAGTTGGACCTGGGGTCGGAGAGATACTTCTCTGCCATCTCCAGTGAGCTGGCGAAGTCCATCATCCCGGATGAGACCAGGAATATAGCCGGGGTCCGGATCTCTCTGTATTTCTTCCGGTAGTTGTTGATCGACCCGAAGAAGAACTGCTCGTTCTGAAAAGGGTTCCGCCACTTCTGCCGTTTTTTCGTTCGCTCGGAGAAATATTCTTCGGGAGCCTGCTGGAGGTATTTCTGGTAGATGTCATTGAGTTTCTTTACCGTCGGGGAAGTAACGATAATAGGGCAGTTTTTCGGGATTCTTCCCAGGTATGCCTCTTCGGCTAGGACGGAGATAATCTTCTGGGATTTGCTCAGAACGAAGGCCGGTATGATGACCCGTTCTCCCCGCCGGACCGCCGAGACAACCGCGTTGATAAAATCATCAAAATAGGGCTCGGTGAATTCTTTTCTGACCATTCCATAAGTAGCCTCGGTGATGACGTAATCAGCGGTCTTGACCTGATCCGGCGGTCTGATCAGGGGGGAGATCTGATTGCCGTAATCCCCCCCGAAGACCAGCGTAATTGCCTCCTTCCCCTTTCCCAGGATCAGCTCTACCTGGGAACTGCCCAGGATATGTCCCGCGTTATGGAGTCGAAACCTGATCCCGTCTTCGAGGTCCATCCACTTTTCCGGCTGAACGGTCTGGAACCACTCGTTTACCTTGTTGCTGAGAACAGCCTTATCTCTCTTCACTATCTCCTGACACGCCCGGCAGGAGCGATAACCCAGATTATTGATCCAGGTCCGGGCACTGCGAACGTCGAGGAACTCGTCCGGGCGCAGTCCCCGGGCTTTATTACATGAGCGGCTGTGAACAGTCTTATTCCGGAAATCTACCCGATATCGCCGGGCGGTCAGTCCTACTCCCAGTTGAAGCATGACATCACTGATATCCTTGGTGGGTGGAGTACCGTAAATACTTCCTTTATATCCCAGCTGATAGAGAAGAGGGAGGCGAGCGTTGTGATCGGCGTGGGCATGGGTCAGGATGACGTAGTCTATCTCTCCGGGGTCGAATTCAAAACGTTTGTTAAGCGGGACCAAGCTGGGCATGAAAAAGATCCCGGCATCGATCAGGAGCTTCTTCCCCTTATATTCCAGCAGCATACAAGAGCCGCCCACGATCCGGGTTGCCCCGTAGAAAGTCAACTTGACCGCCTCCCCAGCCTGGATTATCTTATCGGCGTCGGAGCGGTCCGGGATTATATTATACTGATTCTCGGGGAACTTTTTGAGATTGACTTCCAGGAATTCGGTCGTGCAGGAAGCTTCACCTTCTTTCCGCTTCTTGCAGCTCAGGGGAGAGAGCCCGGAGATAAGGAGAAGCGCCAGCACCGCCCCGGTAATCCATCCGGTGAAATATGAAGGTAATTTCTTCATAGCGCTCATTTAATAATATATCATTTTCACGGGTTTAGCCCGGATTAATGTTGTAAAGAAGAGCAAAGTTTATCACGAAATCGTTTATGTAAGGGATAAAGAAATATGTTTTTCACGAGGAGAAGGCGACGGTTATTCCGATCAAGTTTTCCCCGTCCCTGAGTTTCTCCAACCTGGATCCAATTAGCCGCACGATAGCAGGTGTCTCAAAAGCGGTCTTTCTCAACAAAAGTTTCCAGGAGGAGGGGTTGATAACCATATCGGTTTTCCCAGTCTTTGAGCAAACGTTTAGCGACGGTAGCCAGTATTTTAGAAGCGAGATTGCGAACGGCAACCCAGGGGAGAATAAGAAATCGGGCGTTGTTAACGATCAGGTGAAGATTGCGGACACGCTGTTCGGCAGTCCACCCGATAAAGTTGTCCCGTGGCGCGGTTTTCCAGGCAGCGGCCCCGAAACCCAGAGCTGCCGGAAGATGAGATCCGGCGAAGACCAAATATCGGATTTGTGCGCCGGGCAGTGGATTGTATCCCAAATAATGGTAACGCTCAATCAATTCGTTCCAGAGCGATGAGTCTTTTCGGGTGCGCCCGGGGCGGAAGATAAGTTTAGCCAGTGTGTTCACTGGAAGTGAAATAGGTTTTTGGGGATCAGAGGCTTCGGTCAGCCGGGGGCGGCGGCGATCATTGCTGTTGGCATGCTGGGGTGGAGGAAGTTTAATGAGACCGTCCCGATGCCCCGTACCTACCTCGTCACCGGGATATCCCCGGGGTGGGGTGACCCCCGGTAGTGGGGAAAGCAAGTTGAAATATTTGCTCCGTCCCCTATTTTATCTCGTGACGGGGATGTCGTCCGTTGTCCCGAAATAAACCCTTGTTATACCCCTTATCCCCCACAGACCCGAAGTATCCCGGAATATACCAATGTCATCCGCAGAGTCACCATTGAAGTCCGCAGGCACCGGCTGGTCGGAAGAACCCCCGAAGTAAACCCGGGTAACCCCTCTCACCGCCCACATGCCTGAGGAGGGCCGGAAGATACCCATGTCGCAACAGCCGTCCCCGTCGTAGTCTCCAGGAACAACGGAATCACTGGAACCTCCGAAGTAGATACGGCTTAAGTTTCGCAAAGCCCAGAGGCCGGATGAAGGTCTGAAGATAGCTATCTCTGTTATCCAATCCCCGTCATAATCCGAAGGAACCGGAATATCTCCCGCCGCCCCCCAATAGATACAGCTCAGGTCTTTGATGGCCCATAGTCCGGAACCGGGCCGGAATATGGCGATGTCCAAAAAGCCATCTCCGTCATAATCGCCGGGAACGGGCATATCTCCGGCAGCGCCAAAATAATATCTGGTCGTATTTCTGACCGCCCAAAGTCCTGATCCGGGTCTGAAGATAGATATCTCTGATATCCCGTCGCCGTCATAATCGCCGCTGGCCGGAATATCTCCCTCACTTCCATAATAACAGATGGTGATGCCTTTTACTGTCCAGATACCGGATGAAGGCCGAAAAACGGCAATATCAGAACTACCGTCACCATCATAATCTCCGCTTTCCAGTACCAGCCATTGGGTAGTGGGAGCCGGCGCGGGAGTGGGTCTATAGGTTGAAACCGGTATAGGTGTCGCCATTGGCCTCGATGTAGGCCCAGCCGAAGGAGAGGAGATATCTTTGCTTGGAATATAACTTGAGGTAAGAAGCCAGATACCTTCGTCACTCTGAAAAGCTTCATCGAAATGAATTGACGCGTTATTCCATACTTTTAATTTCTTCGCTACTACCGCGCCAAAAAACTGGTGATTGTTCTTTATCTCTACTCCCATATCAGGGGCGTACAGACCACCGAAAAACTCCGCGTTATTTCTGACTTGTATGCCGTAGTCGGAATCGACTTTTTGCGCGTAGATGATCAGATTAGTGGGTATCCCCGTGTAACTACCGGAATTTACCTTGGAATTGTTCCCCAGGGTGAAATCGTCCTCCACATAAATTTTCACTTTGCCGGAGATATTGAGCAGGGAATTATTCCTAAGCTCTGCACTGGCGAAACGGTAAATTCCTTCTGCAAAAGTAACGGTTTTATTGGTGTTAATAGTTAAATTATGATTTTGAATCTGGTAATCACCGCGCTTACCTGGCGCCCCTGTAACTCCAAGATCTCCTTCTTCTGTATAATCCAATCCGGGGGGAATAGTTACTGAAGAAGGGCTCAAAACCTCGGCATCATAAATTAAATCTCCCGTAATAAAACCATTGCTCCCTATGTTAATATCCTGGAGACTACTTGTGGCTACTGACGCGTCTCCGTAAACTCGGGCATTATTATTCACCTCAATGAAATAATTACTGTAAATGTCACCGTTTTGATACTGACCTCCATAATTCCAATTGCCTTCGCTGGAATTATAACTATCTACATAGGCATTGCTATAAATAATAATTTCGCCCTTTCCGAAAACGCCATAAGCAAACCAATATTCTTCCGGGATAGGTGTGGCAGCCGTGGTAGCAGTGGGTGTAGTGATAGGTGTTCCCAGTGGGGTTTTGGTAGGAGCTACTGTAGGTATAGGCGTAAGCGAAGGAGTCACTGTTGCAGTTGGTGACGATGTTGGAGTTGGGGTAAGCGCTGTTGATGGGGCGGGCGTCGGTGTAATTTGATAACATATCCAATTCAGCTTACTGACAAAGGCATCTCTCCCACCAGCCAAACTTGATTGATAGGGATTCTCGGTGGGGAAGTTGGAAGACCGAGTTTCACCGGTAATATAAGCACAATTAGATGAATCTACGGTAATACCTTGGGCAGAGTCGGGGCTACTTCCCCCTAAATAAGTCGAATAAATGAGAGAGGAACCGGAAGAGGAAAATTTAGTGATAAAGGCATCATCCTCTCCAGCCAAACTTGATTGATAAGGATTCTGGATGGGGAAATCGGAAGACTTGGTAAAACCGGCAACATAGGCTACGCTGTTTTCGACTGAAATCCCATAGCCTCGCTCTTCTTCACTTCCCCCTAAATAGGTTGAATACAGAAGGGCCGAGCCGCTGGAGGAAAGCTTGCTCACAAAAGCGTCCTTGTCCTTATCTCCCCCTGCCTTGCTGGACTGGTAGGAATTCTCGGTAGGGAAATCGGAAGACTTGGTAAAACCGGCAACATAGGCTACGCTGTTTTCGACTGAAATCCCATAGCCTCGCTCTTCTTCACTTCCCCCTAAGTAAGTTGAATACAGAAGGGCCGAGCCGCTGGAGGAAAGCTTGCTCACAAAAGCGTCCTTGTCCTTATCTCCCCCTGCCTTGCCGGGCTGGTAGGGATTCTCGGTGGGGAAATCGGAAGACTTGGTAAAACCGGCAACATAGGCTACGCTGTTTTCGACTGAAATCCCATAGCCTTCATCGTCTTCACTTCCTCCTAAATAGGTTGAATACAGAAGGATCGAGCCGCTGGAGGAAAGCTTGCTCACAAAAGCGTCCTTGTCTTTATCTCCCCCTGCCTTGCCGGGCTGGTAGGAATTCTCGGTAGGGAAATCGGAAGACTTGGTTTCACCAGTGACATAAGCACATTTATCTGAGTCTACGGCAATCCCATAGCCACAATCATTACCACTTCCTCCTAAGTAAGTTGAATATTTGAGCTCCAGATAGCATGTAGGCGTAGGAGTTATCGATGGCGTTGGCGTGGGAGTTATTGGTGTCGGTGTCGGGGTAACTGAGGGTGTCGGAGTTACAGATGGTGTTGGGGTAGGCGTAACTGATGGTGTGGGAGTAACCGTTGGTGTCGGAGTCACACTGGGAGTTGGTGTTGGCGTGACAGATGGTGTGGGTGTAACGCTGGGAGTGGGCGTGGGAGTCACAGATGGCGTCGGCGTTACGCTCGGTGTCAGCGTCGGGGTGACAGAGGGCGTCGGGGTTGGCGTTGCTGATGGAGTCGGCGTCAATGACGGTGTTGGTGTCGGGGTAACTGAGGGTGTCGGAGTTACAGATGGTGTTGGGGTAGGCGTAACTGATGGTGTGGGAGTAACCGTTGGTGTCGGAGTCACGCTGGGCGTTGGTGATGCTGTGGGTGAAGGAGTCACAGTAGGTGTAGGTGTCGGAGTAGGAGTGGGTGTTGCCGAAGGTGTCGGGGTAACTGAAGGTGTTGGTGTAGGAGTGACCGAGGGCGTTGGTGACGGAGACGGAGTCGGAGTCCTCGTAGGCGACGGAGTCGCCGTAGAGGTCGGTGTAACACTCGGCGTCGGAGTAGGTGTTACCGATGGCGTAGGCGTCACACTGGGTGTTGGTGACGGAGACGGAGTCCTCGTAGGCGATGGAGTCGCCGTAGAGGTCGGGGTTGCCGACGGTGTCGGGGTAGGTGTTACCGATGATGTTGGCGTAGGCGTTGGAGTCGGCGTAGGAGTTACACTTGGTGTTGGCGTAGGCGTCACAGAGGGGGTAGGTGTGGCAGAAGGCGTCGGTGTTGGCTGAATTGGTGTCGGCGGAATCGGTGTTGGTGGAACCGCTGTGGGTGTCGGTGTCACACTCGGCGTCGGAGTCACACTCGGCGTCGGGGTAACTGAAGGCGTCGGAGTGGGCGTGGGAGTCGGAGTAATCAGGCAGTTCACCATCACATCGTCAAAGGCCAGGTCCCCCACACTTTTGGTATAGCTGAACCTGAGACGGGTGGTGCTCGCATCCAGGCTCA
>Ga0208905_1000173_pt1 | contig 32073 bp, 40 predicted proteins | sample AntAceMetag02UKS_FD_184776 | JGI IMG/M metagenome (GOLD analysis project Ga0208905, IMG submission 184776) | Saline lake microbial communities from Ace Lake, Antarctica - Antarctic Ace Lake Metagenome 02UKS (SPAdes) (version 2) | ecosystem: Environmental > Aquatic > Non-marine Saline and... | reverse complement strand
AGCTGCTTTCAAGCAATTCAGAGCACGAACGGACAGGTCAAGATCAAAAAGCTTTGTTTTAAGTAATTGCCTCATATGAAGCACTTCCTCATCAAACTCTTCATTAGTAAATTTTTCATCTATATCTAAAGTGATCTTCTCATCAGAGAAAAGCATAAAATGATAGATTAGAATTTTTGCTGCTTCTTTCAGTGCTTCTTTTGGAAATATTGAACCATCTGTTTGTATCTCAAAGATAAGCTTTTCATAATCAGTCTTTTGCTCTACCCTATAGTTTTCAATAGAATACTTTACATTTTTAATAGGTGTAAATATTGAATCGAGAGCAATTAGTCCATATTCCATTTCAGACGGTGCATTTTCTTCAGAAGGCACATAACCTCTGCCTTTATTAATTGATATCTCCATCTGAAGTTTTACATCAGGTTCTAATCTGCAAATGACATGATCGGAATTCAGAACCTCAAAGCTATTTAAAAACTCTGAAAGATCACCTGCTTTGAATTCAGTTTTATCTGAAATATTCACCAATATCTTTTCGTTATCAACATCTTCAACCTGTTTTTTAAACCGAATTTGTTTAAGATTGAGAACAATTTCGGTCACATCTTCAATAACACCCTTTATGGTTGAAAATTCGTGATCAATACCATCAAATTTAACAGTAGTAATTGCATACCCTTCAAGCGAAGAGAGCAGAATTCTTCTTAGGGCATTACCTACAGTAATCCCATATCCAGGTTCTAAAGGACGAAATTCGAACTTGCCAAATTTTTCATCCGATTCAATCATTATTACTTTATCGGGCTTTTGAAATGCTAGTATGGTCATATATTAATATCTTAAAAAATTATTTCGAATATAATTCAACTATTAATTGTTCTTTGATATTCTCAGGAATATCTTCTCTTTCAGGTACATTTAGAAATTTACCTGTCAATAGATCCTGATCCCATTCGAGCCAGGATGATTTAGAATATTGTACAGTCTCAAGGGAATTTATTACTACCTCAAGAGATTTTGATTTCTCACGAACACCAACAATATCACCAGCCTTAAGTAATAATGAAGGAATATTCGAAACCTTTCCATTTACAGTTATATGCTTATGTGATACAAGTTGCCGTGCACCGTTTCTGGTTGGTGCAATACCCAACCGATATACTACATTATCCAGTCTTGACTCAAGCAGTTGCAGAAGCACTTCTCCTGTAACACCCTTTTTTCTTAAAGCTTTATCAAACAATTTTGCAAACTGACGTTCCAACACACCATAAGTGTATTTGGCTTTCTGTTTTTCTTTCAGCTGGATTCCGTATTCAGAAGTTTTTCTTCTTCTTTTGTTGGCTCCATGTTGTCCTGGTGGAAAGTTCTTTTTCTCAAAGTACTTATCGGGTCCGTAAATAGGATCGCCAAATTTTCTTGCAATTTTCGTTTTTGGTCCGATATATCTTGCCATGTATATTTCTCTTGTTTTAATTATTAGTTTTCCTCTATATATTAACCTAAACTCTTCTTCTTTTTGGCGATCTGCACCCATTATGTGGCATAGGTGTAACATCCATAATTTCGGTTACTTCAATACCATTTGAATGTATTGTTCTAATAGCGGACTCCCTTCCTGAGCCAGGACCTTTTACAAACACCTTCACTTTCCTTAAACCATTATCATAAGCTGTTTTAGTACATTCCTCAGCTGCCATCTGTGCTGCATAAGGGGTGTTTTTCTTTGAACCTCTGAATCCCATTTTTCCTGCCGAAGCCCAGGATATTACCTGTCCTGAGTTATTTGTCAAAGAAATAATGATATTATTAAATGAAGCGTGTATATGGGCTTGCCCGTAGGGTTCAACCTTAACCACTTTTTTTCGTGAAGTACCTTTCTTCTTAGCCATATTCTAGTCTATTTTGTAGCTTTCTTTTTATTAGCAATAGTTTTCCTTCTGCCTTTACGGGTTCTGGCATTGTTTTTTGTGCTTTGACCTCTTACAGGCATTCCGGTACGATGACGAATACCACGGTAACTGCCAATATCCATTAATCGCTTAATATTCATCTGCATTTCCGAACGCAACTCTCCTTCAAGCTTGTATTCATCATTCAGAATCTTTCTTATTATATTAAGCTGATCATCAGACCAATCCTTAACTTTTATATCCCGGTCTATTCCGGCTTTATCAAGGATTTTACCTGCATTACTATTTCCAATACCGTAGATATAGGTTAAACCTATTTCTCCTCTTTTCTCATTTGGTAAATCAACTCCAACTATTCTTGCCATAGAATCTTATAATTAAAAATTATAATAAAAAATTATTACCCCTGTCTTTGTTTAAATCTGGGATTCTTCTTATTAATAACGTAAAGTCTTCCTTTTCTTCTAACGATTTTGCAGTCAGAACTACGTTTCTTTACAGATGCTTTTACCTTCATGGTCTATTTATTTTCTTTATTTATACCTGAACGTTATTCTTCCCTTAGTAAGATCATAAGGTGACATTTCAACCTTAACTTTATCCCCGGGAAGAATTTTAATATAATGCATTCGCATCTTCCCGGAAATATGAGCAGTAATAACGTGTCCGTTTTCTAACTCAACACGAAACATTGCGTTAGACAGGGCTTCAATAATTGTTCCATCCTGTTCAATTGATTGTTGTTTCGCCATTACTATATTTTTTATGTTTTAATATCTCATCGATAAACCGGAAAGTAGTTAATACATCTGCTTTCCCGTGATCGATAGCAACGGCATATTCAAAATGTGCCGATGCTTTATTATCCATTGTCCGGATGGTCCAGCCATTCGGGTCCTGGGTAATATTTTTCATTCCCATATTTATCATGGGTTCAATACAAATTACAAGTCCTTTTTTCAACTGAATACCCTGGTTCCGGTTTCCATAATTGGGAACTTCCGGTTGTTCATGCAGGTTTCTTCCGAGGCCATGCCCTACCATTTCCCTAACAACAGAAAAACCACCACTTTCAGCATGCTTCTGAACAGCAAAACTAATATCCCCGAGCCTGTTACCATGAACTGCCTTCTCAACACCTTTCTCTAATGATTCGCGGGTATATTTAAGCAATTTCAACACTTTCTCATCTACCTCGCCAACCGGAAATGTAAAGGCCGAATCTCCGTAAAATCCTTTATTAATAACTCCACAATCAATTGAAATAATATCGCCTTCAATTAATTCATATTCCGATGGTATTCCATGAACCACTTCGCCGTTTACAGAAGTACAAAGAGTATTAGGAAAACCGTTGTATCCCTTAAACCCGGGTTCAGATCCATGGTCTCTGATATATTCCTCGGCAATTATATCAAGTTTTCGGGTTGTAACACCAGGCTTGATATATTCCACCAACTCGGCAAGTGTTTTAGATACAAGCAGGTTATTCTCCCTAAGTATCTCAATCTCCCTATCGGTCTTATAATGTATCATCAAAAAATATTTATTATATTATAGCAGCACTACCTGTTCTGCCTTTTATTCTTCCTGATTTCATTAAACCGTCATAATGACGCATTAACAAATGACTTTCAATTTGCTGTAACGTATCCAGAACAACACCAACCAAAATAAGTAATGAAGTTCCACCATAGAATTGAGCAAATTGTCCGGAAACGCCAAGATTCACAGCAAAAGCAGGAAGTATTGCAACTAATGCAAGAAAAAATGATCCGGGCAGGGTTATCCTTGACATAATCGTGTCAAGAAATTCAACTGTTTTACGTCCTGGTTTAATTCCTGGTATAAAACCTCCGTTTTTCTTCATATCTTCAGCCATCTGCGTAGGATTAATTGTAATGGCCGTATAAAAATAGGTAAACAATACTATTAAAATGCCAAATACAAAACTATACCAAAATCCATACATATTTGAAAATGCTGCTGCAAATCCTGACACTGAATCTGAAGATGAATATCCAATAAGCATTATAGGTAACATCATTATTGCCTGAGCAAAAATAATGGGCATAACACCTGCAGCATTAACTTTTAGAGGGATATATTGTCTGACACCTCCATATTGTTTATTTCCTACAATTCTTTTAGCATACTGGACAGGGATTCTCCTTGTCCCCTGAACAAGCAAAATTGTACAGAGTACTACCATAAAAAGGAATACAAATTCAATCAGTAAGCTAACTAACCCACCTGAACCATTTATACGTGTCCCAAATTCAAATACCATAGATGACGGGAGACGCGCTATAATACCTATCATAATAATCAGAGAGATACCATTACCAATTCCCTTATCTGTGATTTTTTCACCAAGCCACATTACAAACATTGTTCCTGCTGTAAGGATAATCACAGATGAAACAGTAAAGAATGATCCTTTAAGCACAAATGCAGATTCAGGAAGTTGGGCATGCAGGTTCAAAATATATGTTGGAGCCTGAAGTATTAAGATGCCAACAGTAAGATACCTGGTGATCTGGTTAATTTTTCTTCTTCCGCTTTCCCCTTCCTTTTGTAATCTCTGGAAATATGGAACAGCAATTCCCATTAATTGAATCACAATCGATGCAGATATATATGGCATTATACCAAGCGCAAAAACCGATGCTTGTGAAAATGCTCCTCCTGAGAACATATCCAGCAATCCCATTATTCCCTGTTTTGTTTGCGCCTGTAAATTCTCAAGTTGAGAAGGATCAATACCCGGGAGGGTAACATATTTTCCTAACCGGTAAATTAATAATATACCAAGTGTGTAAAGGATCCTGTTACGAAGATCTTCAATTCTAAAAATATTTTTTATTGTATTAATCGCTTTCATTAGAAAGTTATTTTTTCAACAGTACCCTTCATTGATTCAATGGCTTCCTGTGCTGACTTTGAGAAAGCATGTGCTTTCACATCAAGTTTCATAGTTAACTTGCCATTACCAAGAATCTTCACTAAAGTTTTTCCGGATACTAACCCGCCATTTACAAGTGTTTCAATATCTATTTTATCTGTTTTAATCTTTTCAGCAAGAGCCTGAATCACATCAAGATTCACGCCTTTATACTCTTTCCTGGTGGGATTCGTAAATCCAAATTTAGGAACCCTGCGCTGCAGAGGCATTTGTCCACCTTCAAAACCAATTTTCTTTGAATATCCCGATCTGGATTTCTGACCCTTATGTCCTCTGGTAGCAGTGCCACCTCTTCCTGACCCCTGACCCCTTCCGATCCTTTTTGGTTTTTTTATTGATCCTTCTGCAGGTTTTAAATTACTTAAATCCATAATAATGAAACATATATATTATTATTACAATTTCTCAACTTTCACAAGATGAATGACTTTATTAACCATTCCCAATATTTGCGGTGTAGCTTCTACCTCAACAGAGCTTTGCATTTTTTTTAAGCCGAGTGCTTCAAGCGTTTTTTTCTGACGCTTTTCACTACCTATTTTGCTTTTTACCTGTGTTACGCGAATTTTTGCCATAACCAAAATCTTTCTAATCTAACCGTTAAAAACTTTTTCCATCGAAATTCCTCTTTGCTGGGCCACAGAAAATGCGTCTCTTAATTCAAGCAACGCCTTCATAGTAGCTTTTACCAGGTTGTGCGGATTTGATGATCCTTTTGATTTTGCAAGAACATCCTTAACTCCCACACTTTCAAGCACAACTCGCATTGCACCACCTGCTTTAACACCTGTACCACTGGATGCAGGTTTAATAAATACCTTTGCTCCTCCAAATTTAGCTAATTGCTCATGAGGAATTGTGCCATTAATAATTGGCACTTTAATAAGGTTCTTTTTTGCATCCTCAACACCCTTTGCAATGGCAGTTGTCACTTCACTGGCCTTTCCCAATCCGTATCCAACTATTCCATCTTCATTACCAACCACAACAATTGCAGAAAAACTAAAAGTACGACCACCCTTGGTAACCTTTGTTACCCTCTGGATACCAACAAGTCTGTCTTTGAGATCAAGATCGATGGTTTTTACTTTTCTAATACTGTTCGACATAATTTTAAATTTTTAACCCGTTTTCCCGGGCTGCATCAGCTAATGATTTTACTCTCCCATGAAACAAATATACATTCCTATCGAAAACTACTTGTTTAATTTCATCTTTCTTGCATTTTTCCGCAATCAATTTCCCAACAAGTTTGGCTTGCTCAATTTTTGTGATACCCTTTTTATCTGCAATAACTTTCTCAAGAGATGATGCTGCAAGCAGCGTTTTACCCTGAGAATCATCAATTAACTGAACAGATATCTGCTTGTTACTTCTGAATACAGACATTCTCGGTTTTTCACTCGTACCAGAAAGTTTCCCACGGATACGCATCTTAATTTTTTGTCTTCTTTCACTCTTTGTTAAAGGCATAGTCTACTTAGTTTTACACTATTAAACACTTGCAGCCTTTCCGGCCTTCTTTCTAATTTGTTCACCCATAAACTTAATTCCCTTACCTTTATATGGTTCAGGAGGACGAAATGAACGGATCTTTGCAGCCACTTGTCCAATAAGCTGTTTGTCATGACTTTTTAAAGTAATAATAGGATTCTTTCTCCGTTCAGTAACGGTCTCCACCTTAACTTCCACAGGTAATTCAATAAAAATATCATGCGAAAAACCTAAATTCAGTTCCAGTCTTTGACCCTTTGCTTCAGCTTTGAAACCAACACCAACCAATTCCTGTTGTATTGTATATCCTTTTGACACGCCGGCAACCATATTATAAGCCAATGAACGATAGAGTCCATGCAATGCTTTATGCCGTTTTTGATCGGTAGGTCTTTCCAGAACCATTTGACCACCTTCAATCTTTACCTTTATGTCTTTGTCTATTTCCTGAGACAATTCACCAAGAGGACCTTTAACAACAATTACATTTTCATTCATTGTAACTGTCACTCCCTCTGGTAATTGGATTGGTAAAATTCCTATTCTCGACATTTATTTAACCTCCTTATACTTATTGCACATAACATAAAACTTCACCACCGATATTCATCTTCTTTGCTGCTTTATTAGTCATTACACCCTGCGAAGTTGAAAGTATTGCTATCCCAAGACCATTAAGCACTCTGGGTAATTTAGTTGCACCTGTATACTTTCTCAAACCCGGACGGCTCACTCTCATAAGCGCTTTAATGGCTGATTTTTTATTTTCCGGATTATATTTTAAAGCTATTTTAATAATTCCCTGAAGATCATTGTCAACAAACTTATAGTTAAGAATATAGCCCGAATCAAAAAGAATTTTGGTTATATCTTTCCTTATATTAGAAGCCGGAATTTCAACCACCTTGTTTTTTGCCATTATGGCATTCCTTATTCTCGTTAGATAATCTGCTATCGGATCTGTCATTTTGTTCTCTGTTTAATTTCTTTATTCCGTTTTTTCCCGGTTACCGAAATAATACAATTTACCAACTTGCTTTTTTCACTCCGGGGATCAAACCCATATTTGCCATTTCGCGGAAAGTAATCCTGCTAATACCAAACTGTCTCATATATCCCTTGGGACGACCGGTAAGACTACACCTGTTATGTAAACGAATTGGATTCGAATTTCGTGGTATTCGGCTTAACCCAACATAATCACCTTCTGCTTTAAGTTTTGCTCTTTTTTCAGCATACTTATCAACAAGCTTTTTACGCTTAACTTCCCGGGCTTTCATTGATTCCTTTGCCATACTGATCTATTTTTTTATGTTTTTAAAAGGCATTCCAAATTCTCGTAATAATGCTAATCCTTCTTCGTCTGTTTTAGCTGAAGACACAAATGATATCTGCAACCCCTGTATTTTATTAAGTTTATCAAGATTGATTTCAGGAAAAATTATCTGTTCAGTAATTCCCAGAGTATAGTTCCCATGTCCATCAAGTTTATTTTTAATACCCCTAAAATCCCTTATACGAGGTATCGTTACCCGAATTAGTCTTTCCAGAAATTCGTACATTCTATCCCTCCGCAAAGTCACTGTAACCCCAATAGGCATATCCTTTCTGAGTTTGAAATTGGATATATCTTTTTTTGATCTGGTTTGCACAGCTTTTTGACCTGCAATAGCAGTTATTTCATCCACTCCGATATCTACCATCTTTTTGTCAGCAACAGCTTCACCAATTCCCTGGTTAATTACAATTTTCTGCAACTTTGGAACCTGCATCCTTGATTTGTATCCAAATTCTTTTTTCAACGCAGGAATTATTTCCTCGAGGTATTTCTTTTTCAGTGTGAGCGTTTTTCCCATTACTTAATCTCCTCCCCTGATTTTATTGAATAACGCACCAATTTATTATTATCATTATATTTTCTTCCAGTCCGCGTTGGTTCACCACTTGAAGGGTCAATTAGCATCAGGTTTGAAATATGAACAGGAGCTTCTTTTTTCACAATCCCTCCCTGAGGATTTTGAGCATCAGGCTTTGTATGTTTAGATATTATATTAACTCCCTCAACAAGAGCACGTTGTTTCTTGCGGAAAATTTCTAATACTCTGCCACGTTGGTCTTTTGATTCACCTGTTATAACAACAACCGTATCTCCCTTTTTTATGTGCAATTTCTTCTGCATCAGAATATGCTTTTTATAATTATAATACTTCAGGTGCTAAAGATATGATCTTCATATACTTTTCACGTAGCTCCCTGGGAACCGGACCAAAAATCCTTGTTCCACGAATTTCATTCACGGCATTCAAAAGAACAACAGCATTATCATCAAAGCGAATATATGATCCATCAGGTCTCCGAATTTCCTTTTTTGTCCTGACAACTACAGCTGTGCTTACCATACCTTTTTTGACTTCACCGGAAGGCAAAGCACTTTTAACCGTAACAATTATCTTGTCACCAATAGATGCATATCGTCTACGCGTACCACCCAACACACGAATACAAAGAACTTCTTTTGCACCCGTATTATCTGCAACTGATAATCTGCTTTCTTGCTGTATCATAGCTATTTAACTCTTTCAATTACTTCAACTAACCGCCAGGTTTTATTTTTGCTCAATGGCCTGGTTTCCATAATTTTCACTAAGTCGCCAATATTGCAACTGTTTTCTTCATCATGAGCAACAAATTTACTTGTCTTGTTCACGAATTTACCATAAATAGGATGCTTCATTTTTCGGTTTACAGTAACAACAATAGATTTTTCCATCTTATTACTTACCACAAGCCCTATTCTTTCTTTTCTCAGATTTCTTTTTTCCATTGAAAACTAACTATTTGGTTCTTCGTTCATTTGTCTTTGATGCAGAATGGTTTTTAATCTGGCAATAATCCTGCGACTTTCTTTCAATTTACTAGGATTATCCAACGGAGACACGGCATGATTCATTCTTTGCCTGCCCAAAAAATTCTGTTCATTTTCGATGCGTTCAATAATTTCCTTAGTGGTTAACCCTTTAATTTCAGCTGTATCCATCACTATAATATTGTTTATTCAACATAATCATTCCGTACAACAAACCTGGTTGTAACCGGCAGTTTCTGTGCTGCAAGTCTGAGGGCTTCCTTTGCTATTTTCTTAGGTACACCTTCAGCCTCAATTATAATCCTTCCTGGTGATATACATGCAACAAATCCCTCAGGCGCACCTTTACCTTTTCCCATTCTAACTTCAGCAGGTTTCTTAGTGATAGGTTTATCAGGAAAAATTCTTATCCATATCTGTCCTTCACGCTTCATATGACGGGTAACAGCCTGTCTTGCTGCTTCAATTTGCCTTCCTGTAATCCATGCTTCCTGCAAAGTTTTAATTCCGAATGAACCAAAAGAAAGAGTATATCCCCTCTTAGCATTACCTTTCATTTTTCCTTTCTGGCTTCTTCTAAACTTTGTCCTCTTTGGCTGTAACATCTCTTTTCAGCTTTCGTATTTTAAAACTCAATTATCAAAATTTATTTTCTTCTCCTCGGTCCTCTTCTGGGACTCTTAGCTCCAATATTTGGAGAAAGGTCACGTTTACCAATTATTTCACCTTTGCATATCCATACTTTGATCCCAATCAAACCCACTTTGGTTAGCGCCTCACCCAAAGCATAGTCAATATCAGCTCTGAAAGTATGTAAAGGGATTCTGCCTTCCTTATATGTCTCTGTCCGGGCCATTTCAGCACCGCCTAATCTCCCCGAGATCAACACTTTCATTCCTTCAGCCCCCATCCTCATAGTTGAGGCAATAGCCATTTTAATAGCTCTCCGGTATGAAATCTTTCCTTCAAGTTGTCTTGCAATATTGTTAGCAACGATAATTGCATCCAGTTCCGGTCGCTTTACTTCAAAAATATTAATCTGAACTTCCTTATTAGTTATCTTCTTAAGCTCTTCTTTCAGTTTATCAACTTCTTGCCCGCCTTTACCGATAATGATTCCAGGACGTGCTGTATTAACGGTCACGGTAATCATTTTAAGGGTTCTTTCGATAATTATCTTTGAAATGTTCGCCTTCACCAGACGCACATTCAAATATTCTCTAATCTTAGCATCCTCAACAAGTTTAAGAGTATAATCTTTTCCACCGTACCAGTTAGAATCCCATCCCTTGATAATACCTAATCTGTTTCCTATCGGATTAACTTTTTGTCCCATTTATTTTTTATTTGTTGAGAGTTCTTTAGTTAAATTTAAACTATCTAATATCATTGTAACATGGTTTGATCTTTTCCTTATTCTATGAGCCCTGCCCTGGGGTGCCGGGCGAATTCGTTTTAGCATCCTCCCACTATCAACAAATATTTCTTTTATAAAAAGATTACTGTCTTCTACCCTGGCTCCTTCATTTTTATTCTGCCAGTTTGCAATTGCAGAAAGTAACAATTTCTCTACTTTCCTTGAAGCTTCTTTCGGACTGTATTTCAGCATATCAAGAGCTTTATTCACATCTTCACCCCTAATCATATCAACAACAAGTCTCATCTTCCTTGGAGATGTAGGGCAATTTTTCAGAACTGCCATATACTTATTTATTCTTTCTTCTTTTAATTTTTCAGCTCTGTCTTTTTTTCTTGAACCCATTTCTTATTCTGGTTTTTTTATTTTATAAAAGCCGGATATAAATTACCTGTCCCTTCCACCATGTCCGCGGAAAATTCTTGTTGGTGCAAATTCACCAAATTTATGCCCCACCATATTTTCTGTAATATAAACCGGAATGAATTTATTTCCGTTATGAACAGCAATCGTATGTCCGACAAAATCAGGAGAAATCATTGAACGCCTCGACCAGGTTTTAACAACTTTCTTCTTACCCGATTCGCTCATGTCCAAAACACGCTTCTCAAGCTTATAGTCAATAAAAGGGCCCTTTTTAAGTGATCGACTCATTATATTAGTTAATTAAATTACTATCTCTTTTTCTTTCTTTTAACTACAATATACTTATCAGAATACTTTTTACGTGGTCTGGTTTTAAAACCTTTAGCAGGAATACCATTCCTTGACCTTGGATGGCCACCTGAAGATTTCCCTTCACCACCTCCCATTGGATGGTCAACAGGATTCATTACAACACCCCGTACTCTTGGTCTTCTTCCCAACCATCTGCTTCTTCCGGCTTTACCAGAAATTTCAAGGCCATGATCAGCATTTGAAACTGTACCAATTGTTCCCTTACAGGTTACCAGCACTTTTCTCGACTCGCCTGATGGAAGTTTAATAATAGCATACTTTCCTTCCCTGGATGTCAATTGTGCATATGAACCGCCACATCTGGCAAGAATTCCACCCCGTCCGGGTTGAAACTCAATATTATGAATGATAGTCCCAAGAGGAATATCAGAAAGATAAAGAGTATTTCCTATTTCAGGACTAACTCCTTTACCTGCTTCAACAGTATCACCTACTTTTAATCCAGCTGGAGCAATAATGTATCTCTTCTCCCCATCATCGTAAACCAGTAAAGCTATCCGTGATGTCCGGTTAGGGTCATATTCAATGCTTTTAACCCTGGCCGGCATCCCTTCTTTATTCCTTTTAAAATCTATTAAACGATATCTTCTTTTATGTCCACCACCAAGATATCTCATTGTCATCCTGCCATCATTATTCCTTCCTCCGCTTTTTTTCATTGGACGGATAAGTGATTTTTCAGGAGAAGACGAAGTAATATCCTCAAATGTACTTGCCAGTTTAAATCTCTGTCCCGGTGTTACGGGTTTTATTTTTTTTACAGCCATAACAAACTTTAAATATTGCTGTAGAAATCGATTTGATCTCCTTCAGCTAATGTTATAATTGCTTTCTTATATGAATCAGTCCTGCCGGTTAAAACTCCGGATTTTGTAAACCGGCTTTTCTTTTTCCCACCATAACGCATTGTATTAACTGACTCTACAGTAACTCCATAAACTTCCTCAATAGCCTTTCGTATCTGAATCTTATTAGCCCTTTTTTCAACCAAAAAACCATAGCGATTATGATCCTCTGTCTGTCTTGTCATTTTCTCAGTTACTATAGGTTTTATTAATATATTCATTGCAAAGTTCTTTACTAAGTTGTAAAAATTTTGTCCAAAATATCAAGAGAACTCTCAAAAAGAATCAAAGTTGAGGCTCTCATTATTTTGTATGTATTTAATTCCGAGGCAGTTATAATCTCTGTGCTTTTCAGATTTCGCGATGACAAATATAGGCTTTTATTTTGTTCGCCTAACACGAAAAGTGATTTTTCGTCAGAGATTTTTAAAGCTGCATTTAAATCAACTAAATTCCTGGTCTTTGGCTCCTCAAACTTCATATCTTCCAATACAATAATAGCCTTCTCTTTTGCCTTATATGAGAGTGCTGATTTTCTTGCCAGCTGTTTCACTTTTTTATTTAGTTTAGAATCATAATCCCTTGGTTTTGGACCAAATGCTCTTCCACCACCACGCATTATGGGTGATTTAATACTACCTGCCCTTGCTGTACCTGTTCCCTTTTGCCTTTTTATCTTGGCAGTACTTCCTCTAATTTCACCTCTTTCTTTAGTCTTATGTGTACCTTGCCTTTGATTGGCCATATAATGCTTAACATCCAGGTAAACAGCATGATCATTGGGTTCAATACGGAAAATAGAATCTTTAAGTTCCGCTTTTTTTCCGGTATCTTTTCCTTCTTTATCTACAATTGCTATTTTCATTATTTCGTAATAATTAAATATGAACCATTAGAACCAGGAACAGATCCTTTAACTATTAATACATTCTCTTCAGGAATAATCTTCATCACTCTCAGGCTAATTGCCATAACTTGTTTTCCGCCATCCCTGCCAGCCATTCTCATTCCTTTGAAAACTCTGGAAGGATCAGAAGAAGCACCCAATGATCCAGGCGCTCTTTCGCGATTATGCTGACCGTGAGTTTTATCACCTACCCCTTTAAAACCATGACGTTTAACAACTCCCTGAAATCCTTTTCCTTTTGAAATACCTCTGACATCCAGCCATGTATCATCGTTAAACAGCTCAACATCAAAAGTGTCTCCTAACTTCACTTCATCACCAAAATCCGTAAACTCAACCAGTTTCCTTTTTGGTGTAGTATTAGCTTTCTTGAAATGCCCCTTTTCAGGGTTTGAAGTCTGCTTTTCCTTTTTCTCATCAAACCCAAGCTGAACAACTTTATATCCATCCTTCTCTTCTGTTTTGATCTGAGTAACTACACATGGACCGGCCTCTATAACAGTACATGGAATATTCTTCCCCTCATCATTAAAAATGGAAGTCATTCCTACTTTTTTCCCAATTAATCCCTGCATTTTCCCTTCTTATTTCTTTAAAAATTACACTTTAATTTCAACTTCCACACCACTTGGCAACTCCAATTTCATTAATGCATCGATAGTTTTAGGTGTTGAACTATAAATGTCAAGTAGTCGCTTAAAAGAAGAAAGCTGAAATTGCTCACGTGACTTTTTATTCACGAATGGAGAACGTAAAACGGTAAATACACGCTTGTGCGTTGGTAAGGGTATTGGTCCGCTTACAACTGCCCCGGTAGATTTCACAGTTTTTACGATCTTCTCAGCTGACTTATCAACCAGGTTATGGTCATAAGACTTTAGTTTTATTCTGATCTTCTGGCTCATTATTATTTTATTATACTAAAATTTTCCCTTTCGAATTTTCAATAATCTCATCGGACAATACAGGGGGCACCTCTTCGTAATGAGAAAATTCCATTGAGGAAGTTGCCCTGCCTGAAGTAATTGAACGTAAAACAGTAACGTATCCAAAATTCTCAACCAATGGTACCATAGCTTTAATAACCCTTGCCCCCGACCTTGATTCCATACCCTGCACCTGACCCCGTCGTTTATTTATATCAGAAATAATATCACCCATATACTCCTCAGGGGTTACTACCTCAACTGACATTATTGGCTCAAGCAATACCGGATGTGCTTTTTGTGTTGCTTTACGGTATGCCATCCTGGCAACAATCTCAAAAGACAAACTATCTGAATCAACAGGATGGAATGAGCCATCTAATAAAACTACCTTTAGATTTTCCATTTTGTAACCGGCTAAAGGACCGTTATACATTGCACTCCGGAACCCTTTTTCAATTGCCGGGATATATTCTTTTGGAACATTACCACCTTTAACCTTATTAATGAATTGTAATCCCTTTTCACCTTCATCAACAGTCGAAATTTCAACAACGATATGGGCAAATTTCCCTTTGCCACCTGTCTGCTTTTTAAATACTTCTGTTTGTTTAATACTCTCAGTAACAGCTTCTTTGTAAGTAACCTGTGGTACTCCCTGATTACATTCAATATTAAATTCACGCTTTAAGCGATCAACCAATACTTCCAGGTGCAATTCTCCCATGCCTCTTATAATTGTTTGCCCTGATTCTTCATCAATTCTTACCTGAAAAGTAGGATCCTCCTCTGATAGTTTCCCAAGTGCAATTCCAAGCTTATCCACATCCGCTTGTGTTTTAGGCTCAATCGCAATCCCTATCACAGGATCGGGAAAAATCATTGATTCCAGGGAAATCAATTGTTTGATATCACAAAGCGTATCACCTGTTTTTAAAGATTTGAACCCAACGGCAGCGCATATATCTCCTGCTTCAATTTTATCTTTTGGATTCTGCTTATTGGCATGCATCTGGTAAAGACGCGTAATTCGTTCACGCTTACTTGTTCTGGGATTATATACAGTAGAATTGGAATGAATAGTCCCTGAATAAATTCTTAAAAATGCCAGTCTTCCAACAAATGGGTCAGTTGCAATTTTAAAAGCCAATGCTGCCAGTGGTTGTTCATTGTCAGGATCCCTTTTAATCTCTTTATGGATCTTTGGATGAATTCCGGTAATAGCTCCTACATCAAGCGGGCTTGGTAAGTAACCTGTAATAGCATCCATAAGTCTTTGAACTCCCTTATTCTTAAAAGCAGAACCACATATAACAGGAATAATTGTCCTTTCAATGGTCGCTTTTCTAATTACCTCACGAATCTCTTCCGGTGTAATGGAATCCGTATCTTCAAGATATCTTTCAAGTAGTGAATCATCTGTCTCAGCTACTGCTTCAAGCATTTTTTCCCGCCATTCCGCAGCTTCCTCTTTCAGATCTTCAGGGATCTCAACAAGATTGTAATTGGTCCCCATTGTTTCGTCATCATACCAAATTACAGCTTTATTGTCAATCAGGTCAATTACCCCTTTAAAGGAATCCTCTGAGCCTATCGGAATCTGGATAGGAACAGCAACTGATTTCAATTTATCCTTAATTTGGCTTACAACACTATAATAATCCGCCCCTACCCGGTCCATTTTATTTACAAATGCGATACGGGGAACATTATATTTATCAGCCTGCCTCCAGACAGTTTCTGATTGTGGTTCAACACCTCCAACAGCACAAAAAATAGCAACAGCACCATCAAGTACTCTTAGCGATCTTTCAACTTCAACAGTAAAATCAACATGTCCAGGAGTGTCTATAATATTTATTTTGTAGTCATTGTTTTGATATTTCCAGAAGGCGGTAGTTGCTGCAGAGGTAATTGTGATACCTCGTTCCTGCTCCTGTACCATCCAGTCCATCTGAGCTGCACCGTCATGAACCTCACCCATACGATGTGTTATACCGGTATAAAACAATACCCTTTCGGTTGTTGTTGTCTTACCGGCATCAATATGGGCCATAATCCCAATATTCCTCGTATATTTTAAATTCTTATCCATTCTCAGATTAAACTCTGCTAATCAAATATTTAAAACCTAAAATGTGCAAAAGCTTTATTTGCTTCTGCCATTCTGTGTGTTTCTTCTTTCTTTTTGAATGCTCCACCTTCCATATTATATGCAGCTATTATTTCGGCTGCCAGTTTATCACTCATGGCTTTCCCAACTCTGTTCCGTGAGTATTTAATTAGGTTCTTAATACTGATTGAAACTTTCCTCTCGGAGCGCACTTCCATTGGAACCTGAAATGTTGCACCACCTATCCTGCGACTCTTAACCTCTACCTGTGGAGTGATATTTTCCAGTGCTTTTTTCCATATATCAAGTGGTTTATTTTCATCATCCTTCATTTTCTCACCTATTATATCAAGAGCATTGTAAAAAATTCTATAAGCAAGGCTCTTCTTCCCATTCAACATAAGGTTATTTACAAATTCTGTTACAAGGATATCACTATACCTTGGATCTGGTACCAAAATTCTTTTTTTAGCTTTGGTTTTTCTCATTATCTGAATCCTTCAATGGGTTATCTAATTATTTTTTTGGCCGTTTTGTTCCGTATTTCGAACGTCGTTGTGTTCTCTCATCAACACCTGATGTATCAAGAGCTCCCCTTATAAGATGATACCTTACACCGGGCAGATCTTTAACTCTCCCTCCCCTGATTAATACAATTGAGTGCTCCTGAAGATTATGCCCTTCACCGGGTATATATGAATTCACTTCTTTCCCGTTAGTAAGCCTTACCCGTGCAACTTTTCTCATTGCGGAATTAGGTTTTTTCGGAGTGGTTGTATAAACTCTGACACAAACACCTCTTCTCTGAGGACAAGAATCCAGTGCCGGAGCTTTGCTTTTTTCCACCAGCTTTTTCCTTCCTTTTCGAACTAATTGCTGTATTGTCGGCATATAATCACGTGTTTACGTTAAATAATTTTGTCAAATTGGTGTGCAAAGGTATTCTTTTTTTTCAAAAAACAAGACTGATCAATAAATAATTTGATGTTAAATTTTACTTCCGGAAAACCTTAGGTTTGAGCTTTGAAGAAAGCCGAAAAGTTAAAAAGTCTAAAGTCAAAGAGGGAATATTGTTTGAGGTTTGAGGTTTGAGATTTGTTACAAAAAATTATTACTTTTGTGGCGCAAATTTCAGAGAATTAACATAAATGTTTAGAGACTATATAATATATTGTGTGTATTTAATTAAAATCTAATTGATAAGAAATGAAAACATATCAGGCCGATAAAATTAAAAATATTGCCATATTGGGAAATGCCGGTTCAGGGAAAACAACTCTGTCTGAAGCAATCCTGTTAAATGGAGGTATTATTGAACGAAAGGGACAAGTCGAAAAGAAAAATACAGTCTCTGATTACAAAAAAGTTGAACAGGAGAACGGTTGTTCGGTTTTTCCTTCTGTTTTATATAGCATTTATAATGACTATAAAATAAATATTATTGATGTCCCTGGTCTTGACGATTTTGTTGGCGGAATGATATCCGGGTTGAGTCCCGCAGAAATTGGTGTTATGTTGATAAACGCTCAAAACGGAGTAGAAGTTGGAACTGAGATCCAATTCCGTCATTCTGAAACCCTTAACAAACCTCTGATATTTGCGATAAACCTTCTCGACCATGAAAAGTCAAACTTTGAGAAAACTATTGAATCTTTAAAGGAAAGATTTGGCAATAATGTTGTTCTTACTCAATTCCCTGTTAATGAGGGTTCTGAATTCAACTCTGTTATAGATGTGATAAAGATGAAAATGTATAAATATCCAAACGGCGGAGGCAAACCTGAAATAACTGATATCCCATCAGACCATTTGGCACATGCTGAGGATCTTCAAAATGAATTGATCGAAAAAGCAGCTGAAAATGATGAAGGACTAATGGAGATGTTCTTTGAAAAAGATACTCTTGATGAAAATGAAATGCGTGCGGGAATAAAAGAAGGTCTTATCCAACGAGGAATTTTCCCTGTTTTCTGCATCGCAGCGAAAAAAGATATTGGAATCGGAAGATTAATGGAATTTATAGTAAATGCCGTCCCCGGGCCAACAGAAGTACCATCTCCTGTTAACGCTGAAGGAAATGAAATTAAATGCGATCCGGATGGTCCTGCATCCTTGTTTGTTTTCAAATCTGCAATCGAAGAACATATCGGAGAAGTAAACTTCTTTAAGGTTATGTCAGGTAAAATATCTGCAGGAATGGATTTAATAAATTCTACCACACAAAACAAAGAAAGGATCACTCAGATATATGTTATGGCAGGGAAAGAAAAAGAGAAAGTGACTGAAATGGTCGCAGGGGATATTGGAGCAACTGTAAAACTGAAAGAAACAAGGACAAATCATACACTTAACATTGCCGGTCAAGACTGGAAATTTAACAATATTGATTTTCCGGAGCCGAAATACAGAACTGCTATCAAACCTATGAGTGAAGGGGACGAAGAAAAACTCGGGGAAGCTCTCCAGCGGATGCACGCAGAAGATCCAACAATCCTGATAGAGTATTCCAAAGAATTAAAACAAATTATAGTTTTTGGCCAGGGGGAACACCATTTGAATATCCTGAAATGGCACATGGACCATATTTTTAATGTAAATATAGAATTCATACCTCCACGAATACCTTACCGCGAAACCATCACAAAATCAGCTCAAGCTGATTACAGACACAAAAAACAATCGGGAGGTGCCGGGCAATTTGGTGAAATCCATATGATTATTGAACCATACAAAGAAGGAATGGACGACCCTAAGTTATATAAAATAAATGGCCGTGAAATAAAAGTATCCGTAAGGAAAAAAAATGAATATGATATGGAATGGGGAGGAAAACTTGTTTTCTATAATTGTATTGTAGGTGGAGCAATAGATGCCAGGTTTTTACCGGCTATCTTAAAAGGAGTAATGGAAAAAATGGAAGAGGGTCCTCTCACCGGATCTTATGCAAGAGATATCTGTGTTGCTGTTTATGACGGCAAAATGCACCCGGTTGATTCTAACGAAATATCTTTTAAACTCGCCGGAAGAAATGCATTCAAAAATGCATTTAAAGATGCCGGTCCGAAAATTATGGAACCTGTTTATAAAGTTGATATCCTTGTACCTTCCGACAGAATGGGCGATGTTGTAAGCGACCTGCAGGGAAGACGAGGAATTATACTTGGAATGACCAGTGAAAAAGATTTTGAGAAAGTTTCTGCAAAAATTCCATTAGCTGAAATGAATAAATACTCCACTGCGCTTAGCTCTCTGACTAACGGAAGGGCAATGTATACTATGAAATTTCTGGAATATACTCAGGTACCGGGCGACCTGCAGGAAGAACTCATCAAAAAGTTTGAAGAAGAACAGGAAGAGGATTAATCAGATAGTAACCCGCCTAGCGGTTTGAAACCGCTTGGCGGATCCACATTTATTTTTCCCTGAAGAGATACAGAACTCCGGTATATTCTTTGCCTTTGTACGATATGTCATCATAGCCTACTGCTCTTATAATATAATAGTACATACCGGGACTTGCATCCGACCTGCCATTAATTTTACCGTCCCATCCTTCCCAATCCTTTATGGCAGCACCATGTCCGGTATATTCATATATTCTTTTTCCTAGCCGGTTGAATATTTGAACATAAATACTCTGTAATGATTTCCCCGAAATAATAAATTTATCATTATAACTATCTCCGTTTGGTGTAAAAACATTAGGGATATCAAGAGAAGAGGGATCAACCTTTATATATTGGAACTTAAATGTATCAACACAGTAATATTTGTTTCTTGCAATAAGTACTACCTCATATTCAATATTCGGAACATAATAAGTGTGCGGTGCAGGGGTCTCAAGTATTGATATTGTATCATCACCAAAGCGCCATTCATACTCATCAGCATTAAGGGATTTATTTGTAAAAGAAACCTCTAAAGGAGCTTCACCCTCCGATGGATCCGGTTCAAAATCTGCCTTTACATGAATAGTCTCATAATCCAGTGATGATTCATTTACACATCCAAAACTGTCTGTTACCGTAAAATAATACCGGGTATCCTCATATGGCGGTTTAAATATCTTTGGTTCTAACTCAAGATCAGGATAGGGAATAGATGATTCAGGTTCAGACCACCAGTGAAAACTTACCCCGTTTTCAAGTAAGACAGAAGAATTATCAGTTGTATCATAATACAAAAAAGGTGTAGTGCCTATATCTCCTTTAAGCGCAACATATGGGCATTTATAGTCACTCAACTGGATACTGCATATAGGCCTGTCAGCAAATACCCAGGCAATAAATGTTGTATCCATACTGCCTGCATCTCTGATCCGCACCTTATATCCTCCTGATTCAAGTCCTGTTACTGTTGACGAACTCACACCTGTAACAATCTGAAATGAAGATTCAAAAACGGAATCTAACGGATTATACTTACTCCAGTTAAAGGTACACCCTGCAATTCCACCGGGAGGAGTTGCAACAAGTTCTCCAACTAAAAAATCATCATTCCCCTCCGGTACACAGAAAATAAATATCGGATCCTTTTTTTCAGGTTCACCGGGATAAGAAGTATATCTTACTCCTGATGATAACGGAGAAGTGACCTGTGAAAAAGCCAAAAAACCCGATACAACAAATAAAAAGAAGAAAATTCCCGATTTCCTGATCAATCCAAAATTGCCCATATTAAAATAAATCCGGTACAATAGCATATTTAATTATAGCCCGTCAATAAAGTCAAACAAATATTACAAAAGCACCAAATAACAAGTACCAAAATACAAATAAATCTCAAATTCCAATGACTAAAAAACCAAACAAATTCTTTAATATGTGCCGTTTGGGTTTTGATTTTTCAAACATTGATTATTATTTGCTTTTTGTTTTTTGAGATTTGTTATTTATATAAATGAAATATAGAGTTTATAGACAGTCATTAGAATATTAACCCACCCGGGCAGAAATTATTTTGTTATACATAATAAAATGATCAAATATTTGCAATATTAAGCATTTTGTTTCGAAAAACGCAGTCCGGGATTTGTTAACAACTTTCCTTAAATATCTTCTCTCACTCATATTAATATTATCTAACATATATTAATTTTGGTGCGATTTATAAACCGGGCAAGCATATCAAATGGAAGAGTATCTGAAAGAACTTAATGAAGCACAGGTTAAAGCGGTTATTAATTATGAAGGACCAGCCCTGATAATTGCAGGTGCAGGTGCAGGTAAAACCCGGGTGCTTACTTACAGAATTGTCCATTTGTTAAAACAGGGGATTCCTGCCACCAACATTCTTGCGCTCACATTTACTAACAAAGCAGCAAGGGAAATGAAAGAAAGGATTACTGCTATCGTTGGTATGGATACAGCAAAATACCTCTGGATGGGAACATTCCACTCTATATTTGCAAGAATATTACGAAAAGAAGGAAAACATCTCGGATATCCGGCAGATTATACAATTTATGATGCTAACGACTCGAAAACACTTGTCAGGTCAATAATCAAAGAGCTTGATCTGGATGACAAAGTTTATAAATACGCAGAGGTATTCGGCAAAATTTCACGTGCAAAAAACAATCTTTTAACTCCTCAGAAATACAGAAATAGTACTGATCTGATAAATCGTGATGAGCGTACCGGAAAACCAATGATTGCTGAGATATTCCGAATCTATGCAGCAAGATGTTTCAAAGCCGGTGCGATGGATTTTGATGATCTCCTGGTTAATACAGAGATACTGTTCCGGGACTTCCCAAAAACACTGGAAGAATACCGGGATCAGTTCCGTTATATTCTTGTTGATGAATACCAGGATACCAATTATGTTCAGTACAATATCGTTAACCGGCTTGCTGCAGTTCATACTAATATTTGCGTAGTTGGTGATGATGCCCAGAGCATCTACTCATTTAGAGGAGCAAAAATTGAGAATATACTCAACTTCCGGAATAATTATCCCGGATACAGTTTGTATAAACTGGAAAGAAATTATCGCAGCACTCAAAATATCGTAAATGCTGCTAATAGTGTTATTGCAAAAAACAAGGATCGTATCCCTAAAAAAGTATACTCAAAGAAAGAAACAGGAGAAAAAATACAAGTTTTTGCAGTAACAACAGATATAGAAGAGGGATTTGTTATTTCTAACTCGATACTTGACAATACCCTGAGAGAAAGAAACATGTACAGTAAATATGCTATCCTTTACCGTACAAATGCCCAGTCAAGGATCCTTGAAGAAGCATTAAGAAAACGAAATATACCCTATAAAGTATATGGAGGATTATCATTTTATCAGCGAAAGGAAATTAAGGATCTTCTGGCTTATTTCAGGCTGATGGTTAACCATAATGATGAAGAAGCCTTAAAAAGGATTATAAATTACCCGGCCCGGGGTATCGGAAAAACTTCGTTGGATAAAATACTAAAATGCTCAATTGATAAGAATGTTGCAATCTGGGAAGTTATTACTACCCCTGATAAATACAAAATTGGAATTAATAAGGGAATACAAAACAGAATTAACTCATTTGCCGGGCAAATTGATCACTTCACATCCCTGCTAAAGAATAAAGATGCTTATGAGCTGGCAAAAGAAGTTGCTTCAAAAACCGGAATATTAAAAGATCTTCATGATCCCAACTCTCCAGAGATTATGTCTAAGTACGATAATGTTCAGGAATTACTGAACGGGATCAGGGAATTCACTTCAGGCAATACAAGTGAAGAAAATGAAACTCCCGGATTGGCAGAATATCTACAGAATGTCTCCCTGCTTACTGACCAGGATATTGAAACAAAGAAAGATAAAGAAAAGGTTACACTAATGACGGTTCATTCTGCTAAGGGACTGGAATTTGAATATATCTATGTTGCCGGACTTGAAGAATACCTGTTCCCGTCCTACATGTCAGTTGATGATCCAAAGGATCTTGAGGAAGAACGCCGCCTGTTCTATGTAGCTGTTACCCGTGCCGAAAAACAGGTTTACCTCTGTTTTGCTGCTACAAGATATCGATATGGTAAACCTGAAAATCCCAGACCCAGCAGGTTTATAAGAGAAATTGATGAAAAATACCTCGACTGGACCAATATCAGTATAAGAAATAAACCGGTGTCAAACGGTTTTACAAGATACAAATCCACTTATTCACAAAAAGGTTATCATAAATCCTATTTAAGAAATACTTCATCAAATAAATCAGGATTGAACTGGGCCCCGGCAGGGAAAGTTAAGCTATCAAAAAGCAATTCTAACAACCTGAAAATGGATGATCCTGTGAGCCTCCAGCCTGGAATGGCTGTAGAACATAACAACTTCGGTATTGGCAAAGTCATTTCCCTTGAAGGAGAATATCCAAATACCAAAGCAACAATAGTATTCCCAAATTATGGGAAAAAACTACTACTTCTAAAATTTGCTAAACTGAAAATTGTTAATAATTAACCAAAGTAGCTGGTTACTGGTCACTGGTCACTGGTTACTGGTTACTGGGTACTGCTGCTTGAAGGTAAGAGTATTACATAATTCTTAGTAATATTAGCAGATTATATAAACAATCGCAAGTGCTTAATATTCAATTATATAACAAGAAACAAGCAACTAGTAACCAGCAACTTGAATTAATTAATTTGTAAAACTATGTTATTAATTTTTTGATTTCTATTTGAAATTCAACTAGCTTTACGCAGAATATAGAATATAACTGTTTATGGAAAACATATTTGATTACAATACAAATAGAAAAGATTTGGTTTTACCGGAGTATGGAAGGAATATCCAGAAAATGGTTAATCATTTAGCAACTATTGAGGACAGAACAGAAAGAAACAAGGCTGCTAAAACCATCATTTCTGTAATGGGTAACATGAACCCTCATCTTCGGGATATTAGTGATTTCAAGCATAAACTCTGGGATCACCTCGCACTAATGTCTGATTTTACGCTTGATATTGATTCTCCTTTTCCAACACCTGAACAAGAAACTCTTTTATCCAAGCCCAAACCTGTACCCTATATTAAAAACAGGATAAGATACCTTCATTACGGCAGGGTTGTGGAATTGATAATTGAAAAAGCTTGCAACATTGAAGATCAGGAAGAAAAAGAATATCTTATTACTCTGATAGCTAACCATATGAAAAAATCATATCTCATATGGAATCTTAATGTGGCACATGATAGTGTTATCCTGAAAGATTTGGAAGAAATGTCTCATGGAAAACTCAAGGTGCCGGATGGTTTTCAGCTAAGCAATAGTAAAGAATTATTATCTAAGCCCCGGAAGAGAAAGTTCAGGAAAAAGTAAAAAAGAATTTTTTAAAATTCAATATAAGTTGAATGAGCACCTTTGAAATAAAAGGAGGAAAAAAGCTAAATGGGGTACTTATTCCGCAGGGTGCAAAAAATGAAGCTCTTCAGGTTATATGCGCTACTCTTCTTACCCCTGAAAAAATCACTATCCGGAATATTCCCGATATCAGGGACGTTAACAAGCTATTAGAACTTCTCGCATTTCTTGGCGTTTCAATTCAAAAAGAAAAAAAATCAACATATACTTTCCGCAGTTCAAATATCGAAATTGATCTCCTCCAATCACCTGAATTTAAAGAAAAAAGCACCACTATAAGAGGTTCAATAATGATCATCGGTCCGCTTCTGGCAAGATATGGCAAGGGATATATTCCTAAACCCGGCGGGGATAAGATTGGAAGAAGAAGGCTCGATACTCATTTTATTGGTTTTGAAAAATTAGGTGCCAAATTCATCTATAATCAAGATGGCGACTTTTATAAAGTTGAGGCTGAATCGATGAAGGGAGTCTATTTGCACCTGGACGAGGCATCTGTTACCGGAACAGCAAACTTACTAATGGCTTCAGTTATCACTCCCGGTGAAACAACAATTTATAATGCTGCATGTGAGCCATATATTCAGCAACTTTGCCGAATGCTGATCAAGATGGGAGCACAGATTACGGGTGTAGGTTCAAACCTGCTAAAGATCAAGGGTGTCAAGGAACTCGGCGGATGTGACCATACAATCCTGCCGGATATGATTGAGATAGGAAGTTTTATTGGACTGGCAGCTATAGCCGGTTCCGGAATAACAATAAAAAATGTTTCATACGAAAACCTTGGCATCATACCTGATTCTTTCAGGCGTCTTGGAATAAAATTTGAAAAACAGAATGATGATATTTTTATTCCCGAACAAGACCATTATGAAATTGAGACATTCATTGACGGCTCTATTATGACCATTTCCGATGGTGTCTGGCCGGGACTTACACCTGATCTTCTCAGTATTTTGCTCGTTGTAGCTATTCAGGCTAAAGGAAGTGTACTTATCCACCAGAAAATGTTTGAAAGCAGGTTATTCTTCGTTGATAAACTGATTGATATGGGCGCCCAAATTATCCTATGCGATCCTCATCGAGCAACCGTTATTGGTCTTGATCGCCAGTTTAAACTTCGTGGAACAACTATGTCATCCCCCGATATCCGTGCCGGAGTTGCGCTGCTCATTGCAGCCCTTTCAGCCGAAGGTAACAGTGTTATTCACAATATTGAACAAATCGACCGTGGATACCAGGAAATTGATACCCGTTTGAGAAAGATCGGCGCTGATATAAAACGAATATAAAAGTATCAGGTATAATCACATTTTTTGGGGAAAAAGGATTTTGCGAGGAGTGAAATCCTTTTTCACTTTTGAGTTGGTGCTACGCTAAGTGGGAGTGCCCGCCTAGCGGTTTGAAACCGCTTGGCGGGTTACGTCGATTGATTATCCTGTCAATTTGTCGTAAAGAAAAAATTGGCAGGTGTTTTGTATCTAAGCCGGTGGATTTTATTGGTAATCAATGTAAAAACAAATAAGAAATGGCAGATAAATCAGAACAAACAATGGAAGATAAAAAAGGGAGCATAAAAAATAAGGAAAAGCAGGACCATACAAAGAAAAAAGAGACTGAAAAGAAAAACAAGGTGAAGAAAACAAGTACAAAACAATCAAAAAAGACAGTAGAGCAAACTAAAAAAACCGATAAAACAAGTGAAACTGTTGCTGCTGAAAAAATTGCAGAGTTTCAAAATAAATACATCAGATTGTCAGCCGATTTTGATAATTACAGGAAACGTACATTAAAAGAAAAAGTTGATCTGACTAAATCAGCCAATGCAGAAATTTTGTTAAACCTTCTTCCGGTAATGGATGATTTTGAGAGAGCACTTAAATCCATGGAAGACACAAAAGGATGTAAGGAAATAAAAGACGGTATTGACCTTATTTATAACAAATTCGGTGAATTTTTAAAATCATCCGGTGTTAAAGAAATTGATGCTATGCATAAGAAATTTGACACAGATATACATGAAGCCGTAACAAAAATTCCTGCCCCTGTGAAAAAACTTAAAGGAAAAGTTCTGGATGTGATTCAAAAAGGATATTATCTAAACGAAAAAATTATCAGGTATCCGAAAGTGGTAATCGGCGACTAAGTATTAATAAATATTTTATGGGTAAAAGAGATTTTTACGATGTTCTGGGTGTTTCAAAAGATGCTTCTCCTGATGAAATTAAGAAAGCCTACAGGAAGCAGGCCCTGAAATTCCATCCTGATAAAAACCCGGATGATAACAGTGCTGAAGAAAAATTTAAAGAGGCAGCAGAAGCATATGAAGTACTCCGGGATGATCAGAAAAAATCACGGTATGATCGTTATGGACATGCTGGTGTAAGCGGTGCAGGCAGTGGTTTTTCAGGAGGAGGAATGACCGTTGAAGATATTTTCTCGCAGTTTGGTGATATTTTTGGCGGAGGTTTTGGTGGTTTTAGTGGTTTTGGCAATAGCCGTACTGCCGAAAGAACAATAAAAGGATCAAATCTCAGAGTTAAAGCTAAGCTTTCATTGAAAGACATTGCCAATGGAGTTGAAAAAAAGATAAAGGTCAATAAATATATCGCATGTAAAAAATGTAATGGCACAGGTGCTGCAAACGGAACTGCTTATAATACATGTTCAACATGCCATGGTGCAGGTCAGGTTACCAGGATATCCAATACTTTCCTTGGACAGGTACAAACCTCCAGCACCTGCCCATCCTGTAACGGACAGGGAAAAACTATCTCGGAAAAATGTCCGGAATGTAATGGGGAAGGAGTTATCAGGGATAATGAAGTGATTAAAATCAATATCCCTGCCGGAGTAGGTAAAGGGATGCAGATGACAGTTTCAGGAAAAGGAAATGCAGCCAGAAGGGGTGGTGTAAATGGCGATCTGATCGTAATAATTGATGAAGAAAAACACCCTGACCTGATTCGCGATGGCAATGACCTTATGTATTCTCTCTACCTAAGTATTGCAGAAGCTGCTCTTGGAACTCACATTGAAATACCAACCATTGAGGGTAAAGTAAAAATTAAAATAGACTCGGGAACCCAACCGGGAAAAATACTCAGACTTAGAGGCAAAGGGATTCCTGATGTTAATGGTTATGGCAAAGGAGACCTGCTTGTTACTTTAAGCGTTTGGATCCCAAAAACGCTTACTAACGAAGAAAAACGTACCCTGACCAAATTAAATGAGTCGGAAAATTTTACTCCTAAACCCAGCAGCTCAGACAATAACTTTTTTGAAAAAATGAGGGGCTTTTTTGATTAATTCTCTACAAATTAATACACCAATATTCCATATTTGAATAAAGTTTCTATTTTTGTATCATTTTAAGTTGGGGTTAATCCATCTTTTAATTATATATTCAAAAAATAAATATATGAACCGAACCACGATAAAATCTGGGTGAGCTATCCCGACAATGTCGGGACTGGCTATATAACCACTAAAATCAATTATAAACATATGAAATTATTAGAAGCCAGAGACATTGTTAAGCAATTCTCAAATCATCTTGCACTGAACAAGGTAAATCTGGCGGTTAACGAAGGTAGCATCTATGGTCTTTTAGGACCTAATGGTGCCGGAAAAACCACTATGATAAGGATAATAAACCAGATCACAGCTCCTGATAACGGTGAGATCCTTTTTAATAACCATAAGCTTAAAGCAAATGATGTTTTTGATATCGGTTATTTACCTGAAGAAAGAGGGTTGTACAGGAAAATGAAGGTCGGTGAACAGGCAATATACCTTGCACAACTCAAAGGACTCAGCCGTTCTGATGCTATCTCAAGACTAAAAGATTGGTTTGAAAAATTTGAGATCCAGGCATGGTGGGACAAAAAAGTTGAAGAACTATCAAAGGGAATGCAACAAAAGGTCCAGTTTATAACAACTGTTATTCATGAACCAAAGTTATTGATTTTTGATGAACCATTCAGCGGTTTTGACCCAATCAATGCTAACATTATTAAGCAGGAGATACTGGAGTTGAAAAAGAAAGGGGCAACCATTATCTTTTCAACCCATAATATGGAATCGGTTGAAGAATTATGTACTCACATAACTCTTATCAATGAGTCAGTCTCACTCATTGAGGGACCTATGGACACAATCCGCAGGAATTATTCACTGGATGAATATGAGATCGGCTTCAGGGGAGATATTAACCTTCTGAAAGCCACACTTACCACACAATACAAAATTATTGAAAACAAACAGAAAAATGGAGATAATTTTGTCAGAGTGAGGATCTTAAACGATATTTCAACTAACAACCTGCTTAACGCAATGCTTTCTTCAGGTAATATTATCTCGTTCAGAGAGATAATTCCAAGTATGAATGATGTTTTCATCAAGGTTGTTGAAGATGCCTCAATAAAAAGTAAAGAACATAGTTTCAAAAATTGATTAAAAAACCTTAATTTTCAGGTTTTATAAATAACTAGTTATTAGTCGGCAGTCCACAGTTGGCAGTCCACAAAGAAATAAATAACAATCAAATAATTATAACATATATTTAATCACATTCCCTATAAATCGGGACTAATATATATAAATAACTCATTCTTCAATTTGCCGATTGCCGACTGAAGATTGCCGACTTAAAATGCAAAGTATAATTAAATTAGCTATTATCAAGTCATAAGCATTTAAAAACCGATACAATAAAACATCAGGTTTAAACCCGGAAAACTAAAAACAATGTCAAAAATATCTATCATAATTCAAAGAGAATATCTGACCAGGGTCAAGAAAAAATCATTTATCATTATGACACTTCTCGCCCCCCTGTTAATGGCCGCAATGTTCATTGTTCCAGTTTGGATCATGACCCGTGATGATGCTGAAGAAAAGGTTATTGCAGTGGTCGAAGATGAAACAAATATATTCAAAGATGTTATTCCAAACTCAAAATATCTGAAATTTGAGTACCTCGAGAATGCAACACTTAACGACCTTAAAACAAATTTCAGTGATAAAGGATATTATGCGGTACTACACATTTCACCCAAAGTAGCCTATATCCCTAATGCTGTTCAACTTATCTCTCATAAACAACCGCCGCTCGACTTAACTATCCATATAGCCAATGCACTTGAAAAGGAAATTGAACAGAAAAAACTTGAAGCTTATGATATTAAGGACCTTGATAAAATTCTGAAAGCCGTAAGTACAAATATTCATATTCAAACCATCAAGATAAGTGACGATGGAATAGAAAAAGAGACCAGTACAGGTTTGGCTATGGGTATTGCATATATAGGTGGATTGTTGATATATATATTAACCTTTATTTTCGGTGCCCAGGTGATGAGGGGTGTCATTGAAGAGAAAACAAGCCGCGTTGTTGAGGTTATCATATCATCAGTGCGTCCGTTCCAGCTTATGATGGGAAAAATTTTAGGGATCGGACTGGTTGGCTTAACACAATTCGTTCTGTGGATAATTATTACAACAATTATTATTACTGCAGCACAATCATTTCTTCTGCCTGATGATATTGGCCAAACAACCCAGGCAATAACAGAGAACATTATGTCTTCTGAACATGTTGAACAAACACAAGTACCCGTAACCCAAATTCAGGAGGTAAATGAAATACAGCAGGTATTTAATTCACTTCATAGTATTAACTGGGGATTGATGCTGAGTAGTTTTCTGTTTTACTTCCTGGGAGGATACTTTCTTTATGCATCACTTTTTGCCGCTGTCGGATCTGCAGTAGACAATGAAACCGATACACAACAGTTTATGATGCCAATCACAATCCCCCTTATTTTGGGACTATTTGTTGCTATGGGAACTTTTCAAAACCCTGAAAGCTCTGTAGCTTTCTGGTTTTCATTTATCCCGCTTACATCTCCTATTGTTATGATGGCAAGACTGCCATTTGGTGTCCCCTACTGGGAATTGATACTCTCAATGATAATCCTGATTTTGACGTTCCTTGGCACTACCTGGCTGGCAGCAAAGATATACCGCACAGGTATTTTAATGTATGGGAAGAAAACCACTTATAAAGAATTATGGAAATGGCTCAGGTATAAAAATTGATATGATTGTACCCGCCAAGCGGTTTAAAACCGCTAGGCGGGTTACTGCCAACTGATTTGTTGTATATTATTATATTTTTCTACATTTATATTCATTTTACTAATAATCTGAATTATGTCCCGAATCTTAGTGATCGATGATGAACAAAGCATCAGAAATTCATTAAAAGAAGTTCTTGAATATGAAAAGTATGAGGTTGACCTGGCAACAGAAGGACGGGAAGCACTTGAGATGTTCGAAAAAAACCAGTACGACGTTGTGCTTTGTGATATAAAGATGCCAAAGATGGATGGTGTTGAAGTTCTTGAAGAAATATATAGACAAACAACTGATATTCCCATCATCATGATATCAGGGCATGGTAATATTGATACTGCCGTTGAATCAATAAAGAAGGGGGCTTATGACTTTATTGAAAAACCACTTGACCTTAACCGGCTTCTTATTACAATTAAAAACGCCCTTGAGAAAGGCAGCCTGGTAACCGAAACCAGGGCATTGAAAAAAAAGGTGAGCAAGAAATATGAAATGGTTGGAAAATCTAAAGCCATTTTAAAGGTGAAAGATATGATCAACCGGGTTGCTTCCACCTATGCAAAAGTACTGATAACAGGGGATAATGGAACAGGAAAAGAATTAGTAGCTCACCAGCTTCATGAAAAAAGTAACAGAGCAACACAACCGTTTATTGAAGTAAATTGTGCTGCTATTCCTGCTGAACTAATTGAAAGTGAGCTTTTTGGACACGAAAAAGGTTCTTTTACTTCGGCTCATAAACAAAGAATAGGCAAATTTGAACAGGCACAGGGAGGCACTCTTTTCCTTGATGAAATCGGTGATATGAGTCTGCCGGCTCAGGCTAAAGTATTGAGAACTCTCCAGGAAAATCAGATTTCCAAAGTTGGCAGTAATAAAGATATTGATGTTGATGTAAGAATAATAGCTGCTACCAATAAAAATATTAAAGAAGAAATTGGTAATCATAATTTCCGGGAAGACCTATATCACAGAATCAGTGTAATTCTTATTCCGGTACCTTCATTAAACGAACGGAAGGAAGATATTCCTTTGCTTGTAGATCACTTTAATATCCAAATCTGTGATGAATATGGGATGGGTAAAAAAGAGATCACAAAAGATGCCATTAAAGAATTGCAGAAAATTAACTGGACCGGCAATATCAGGGAGTTCCGGAATGTACTGGAACGACTGATCATACTTTGTGAAAAAAAGATTACCGGAACTGATGTGATCAGCTTTGCACATCCTATCTCAAAATAAGTCCGGGCTTGCCTTGTCCTGATCGTAAACTACTTACTACATACTATATACTACTTACTTCTTCCTGATCCCAAGTTCCCGTTCAATGTCATTGTCCTTACCAGGATCGGGGCAATCAAGAGATGAGATCCATGGTTTTATATCCAG
>Ga0208905_1000170_pt1 | contig 32138 bp, 28 predicted proteins | sample AntAceMetag02UKS_FD_184776 | JGI IMG/M metagenome (GOLD analysis project Ga0208905, IMG submission 184776) | Saline lake microbial communities from Ace Lake, Antarctica - Antarctic Ace Lake Metagenome 02UKS (SPAdes) (version 2) | ecosystem: Environmental > Aquatic > Non-marine Saline and... | reverse complement strand
TACGACAAGAAACTGCAAACGGCGGCAGGGAAGTTGGGGGTATTCTATGTGCAGGAATAGTGAGATTGATACCTTCATCTCCCTTGGTTCCAACCGTGCTGACCGGGACGGTTATATCAGGAAGGCGTTATTTCTTCTGGGCCGCACCCCCGGTATCAGAGTGAGGGATGTCTCCGCTCTCTACGAGAGTGAGCCGATGTATCTCCGGGAGCAACCCCTCTTCCTAAACTGTGTCGCGATTATTTCTACCACTCTGGAGCCAAACATCCTGCTAGCGGCCTGCCAGAAGATAGAAAAAGTCCTGGGAAGAAGACGGAGGATACGATACGGACCGCGGGTGATTGATCTGGATATAATCTCTTACGGGAGGCGACTAGTTAATAGTCCGGGACTGACAATTCCACACCCACGCCTTACGGAACGCCGGTTTGTCCTCCAGCCCCTATTTGAACTGGCTCCTTACTGGAGACATCCTGGTCTGGGCCGGTCCGTGAAAGAACTGCTCGGCCTGCTTCAGAGCGGGGATAAAGTAATCTACTATGGAGAGATCAGATGAATGAATTGCCGAAAGTAACAGTTGCCACACTGAAAAAGAAGAAGGAGAGGGGGGATAAGATTGTCACCCTGACCGCCTATGATTACTTTACCTCCCGGATGATGAATGAAGCCGGAGTCGATCTGATCCTGGTCGGAGATTCCCTGGGGATGGTTGTCCTGGGTTATGAAAATACCATTCCGGTAACCATGGAGGATATGCTCCATCATACCCGGGCGGTGGTCCGGGGAAATAGCCGTTCTCTGGTGGTGGCGGATATGCCGTTTCTCTCTTACCAGGTCAGCGATGAGGAAGCACTTCACAATGCCGGTCGTTTTATCCAGGAGGCGGGTGCCCAGGCTATCAAACTGGAAGGTGGCAAGGAGATGGCCCCGCTGGTCCATAAGATGGTTCGGGCTGGTCTCCCGGTGATAGGCCATATCGGACTACTTCCACAGGATATTCTCAAGGATGGAGCGTATATTCTCCGGGGGAAGGATAATGAGTCCGCCGAAAGACTTCTGGGAGATGCTCGGTCACTGGAAGATGCCGGTGCCTTCGCGGTGGTCTTGGAATGTGTTGCCGCTAAGGTGGCGGGGGTGATTACAAACTCCGTCTCTATCCCTACCATCGGCATTGGTTCGGGTCCATTATGCGATGGTCAGATCCTGGTAACTCACGATCTCCTGGGAATCTTCGATCAATTTAAACCAAAGTTCGTAAAGCAGTACGCGCAGGTGAATGAGATCATGCTCAACGCCTTCAAGGAATATAAAAAAGATGTGGAAGAAGGGACTTTCCCCGGCCCTGAGCACTCTTTTTAAATTTTGCTACGCAAAATTTAAGTTAATACTTCGATCAGGAATTTTCTTCGTAGTGCAGGACTTCAGTCCTGCCCGGATACGAAAGAGAGAATTAGTAGCCGTACCTTTTAAGGTGCGCAATTATTTGATTACATCGTTACCACGCTTCGCGTGGTAACACTTAAATAATTTTTACGGAGTAAAAATTAGATGGAAGTAATAAGTTCCCCGGATAAAATGCAGCAGAAGGCTCTTTCCCTGAAGGGAAAGAGCAAGACCATCTCCTGTGTCCCCACGATGGGTTTTCTCCATGAGGGGCATCTAAGTCTGATCCGCGCGGCCCGGGCGGATGCGGATATCCTGGTTGTAACCATCTTCGTCAACCCGGCCCAGTTTGGCCCTTCTGAAGACTTAAGCTCCTACCCACGTGATCTCAAACGCGATCTTTCTCTCTGTGAGCAGGAAGGAGTGGATATAGTCTTTACTCCCGAGGCCGAAGATATCTATCCGGAGGGATACTCAACCTATATCGAAGAGAATGATCTGAGCAAGGGGCTTTGCGGCGCTACCCGCCCCGGCCATTTCCGGGGAGTGGCGACGGTGGTGGCCAAGCTCTTTAACATCGTCCAGCCGGATAGCTCCTTCTTTGGCCGCAAAGACTACCAGCAGTTATGTGTCATCAAAAAGATGGTGAAAGACCTCAATATTCCGATCCGGATTATCGGTTGCCCGATTGTCCGGGAAGAGGATGGCCTGGCGATGAGTTCCCGGAATAAAAACTTAGACCCTGACCAGCGACAGGAGGCCCTCTGCCTCCGCCGGGCCTTATTGAGAGCGGAAGAATTGGTCGGGAGAGGGGAGAAGGGCGCGGCCGTGATCAGGGAATCAATGGTGGAGATAATCGAGAAGGAACCTTCCTCCAGAATCGACTACATTGAGATCCGGGACGGTGAAACACTGGAACTAAAGTATCAGATAGAGGAGGGGACTATGATAGCCCTCGCGGTCTTCATAGGCAAGACCCGCCTGATTGATAATATCCTTATCTGACAAAACACGTCAAACGTGTTTTGTCAGATAAGGATATATTTACTCACTGATAACCGGTTTCTCTTTGGTTGGTCTTAGCTTGTTCTTATTTTTCTGATACCAGGCGATCCAGCCTTCGGGATTGGAGATATTTTCTCCGGTTACCTTTCGGAGAGTAGAGATGGCGACTTTTCCAAGTTTAATCCTGGTCAGTTCCCAGACCTCATTATCGCCGGATGTCTTCAATATCTCCATCTGTACCATTTCCCGTCTGTCAATAAATGGGATAGCCGCCAGGACGGTTCTATTTCCGGGGAAGGCCTCTAAGCGATCCAGGATAAGGGCCAGGTTTTGAGGTGTGATCTCTCTCCTGCCGGCCAACTCGATCAGTTCCTCTCCAGAGAGTTCGGCTATATTCAGATCTTCCGTTTCTTCATCGGGGAGATACCGGACCTGTCGGGTTTTTCCTTCCCCCGCGGAAGTCTCCTCTGAATTTCCGGAACATCCTGCCGTGATGAGTAACGCCAGCATTATGGTAAAGATAATCGTCTTCATTATCAGTCTCCTTTTTTAATCAGACGGATCGGTCTGATCTGACGGATCCGTCTGATATTAAACAGTAATCTTGTATTGTTATTATCTTTCCAATGCCGTATTAACCGCCTCCGTAAACCCATTCTCCTGGTTGGAGGAGACAAAGTTGAATCTCTCCTTTAACGGTTTTTAATTTCAACCCTCTTTTTCCCGACTCCGTCGGGAAAGGAGGAGAATGTGTCGCAGTTCATCTTCTCCTCTGGCATCTTTCCATCGCTGGTCGAAATCGACACTGTGGGCGATCTGGGCGATGGCCATAAGGGCCCGGAGATGAAAGTTCCTCTCATCCATGGTTCCGATCAGCACAAACATGGCGTGTACCGGATGATTGACACAGGGGAAGTTGATGCCTTCTCTTGCCCGGACCAGGAGAATGCGGAATGATCCCTCTCCTTTAATCAGGATATGGGGGATAGCCAGGCCAGGATGGATGACGGTACAGGATTGTTCTTCGCGTTCCAGAAACATATCGAAGAGAGTATCTTCCCTCATCCCGACCAGCGGGGAGAGTCTTTGCGCTATCTCTCGAAATGCTTCGTGGGAGCTCAGAGATCCAGGGAAGTCAATAATGGGGCAGCTATTGATGAGTTCATCGAAACGATCTTCAACGATCGCGTCCCGTTCCAGCAGGATATTTTTCAGCTCGTTCTCCAGCGTGGGACGATGGAGTTCCCGGGCGGTGACCCGTTGAACCACGTGCATTAAGGCCGAATGGCGACGGACCCGTTTGCGAGCGTAGATAAAATACCAGAGTATGCCGAGGAGAATGAATCCCCCGGTAATGAGGAGTGGGACCGTTCCCATCTCAAAGATGAGAAAAATGTAGATAATCACCGCCCCGATCTGAATCCAGGGGTATAAGGGGGAGCGGAAGAGCGGTCGGTAACTATGGATCTTGCTCTCTCTCATAATGATGACGGAGATATTGACGGAGATAAAGAGGAGGAGCATCATGGTCGAGGCGGTCTTGACCAGATCCTTAAGGTCCAAAAAGAGGATGACGCAGATCATGAACGCCGAGGTGGAGAGTATGGATATGACCGGGGTATTGGTTCTGGGATGGATCTTGCTGAAGAAAGCAGGGAGAAGGTTGTCGGAGCTCATCGCCATCGGGGATCGTGAGGCGGAGAGGATCCCGGCGTTGGCCGTGGTTATGAAAGCGATCAGGGCCGCGCCCGAAAGGATAATTAGACCGGGTGTCCCCATAAATGATTGTGCGGCCAGTGAGATCGGGGTGAGATTATTATTGAGGGTTGCTTCTTTCAGAACCCCAACTGTGATACTGACAATAACAATGTAAAAGAGGCCGACTACTATATAGGCGGCGAACATACCGAGCGGGATATTTCGGCCCGGGTTTTTTGTCTCCTCCGCTACGCTTGCCACCTTGGTCAAACCGCCGTAGGAGACAAAGATTAATCCCACGGTGGCGAAGACGGCCTTTAACCCAAAAGGATTGAAGTCCTTGAAATGATCGAGTTCTATCTCCTGGATACCGAGGAGAGAAAAGAGTGCCAGGACTACCAGGAGGATAAAGATCAGGATGATCTGGAGCCTTCCCGCGTGTTTGACCGAGACCAGATTGACTATGGTGAAGAGGAGACAGAAGAATATAGCGATCATATCCATCTGAAGTTCGGTAATGCCGGGGAGGATCAGGATGCCGAAGGCGCCCATTCCGGCTAGGGCGAAGGCGCTCTTGAAGCTGATCGAGAACCAGCTTGCCAGACCAGCCAGCATACCCGCCAGCGGCCCCAGACTCCTCTCAATAAAGAAGTAGGTCCCCCCGGACTTGGGCATGGCGGTAGCTAACTCTGCCTTGGAGAGGAGGCTGGGGATGACGAGAATCCAGGCCAGGAGATAGGCGAGAATTACCGCCGGCCCGGCTACACCGAAGGCTATTCCGGGGAGGACAAAAAGCCCTGAACTGATCATTGCCCCGGCAGCGATACTGAATATGCCGACCGCTCCCAATGTTTTTTTTAACTTCATATTTAATATGCCCCTGCCTCGGCCCCATTATTGTCCACAGATTACACGAATTACTCAGATTTATTATTGTGGTCTTTTCGTTCGACGTTCGAAGTTGAATGTTCGACGTTCGATGTTCAGTCTTTCCGCTCCCTCTACCTTGGCTCCTTTGCAGTCCACTAATTACACGAATTACACTAATTGATGCCTCGGCCTGGCGCCTTTTAGAAACCGCTAATTTTACCCCGCGATGACCGCAGGTCATTTTGCGGGGCTACACTAATCTTCACTAAAACTACTGCCCATCGGAGCGAAGCGTAGATCCCGCCAACGGCGGGACTGCCCACTCCCCACTGCTTATTCCCCCATCTCCCGCAGCCGTTTAATCCGGTCCTCAACCGGGGGATGGGTACTGAAGAGGCTGCTCTTCTTCTTCCGGTCCCGGATAGATTTGATCGGGCTGATTATGTAGAGGTGCTGGGTGGCTCGGTTGGAGACTTCCAGAACTCCGGGGTCGCGGGAGATCTTCTCCAGGGCGGAGGCCAGACCTTCCGGGTAGCGGGTCATCAGAGCGGCATTGGCATCGGCCAGATACTCCCGCTGGCGGGATACCGCCAACTGGATGATAAGGGCGAAGAGAGGCGCCAGGATTGCTAGCGCCAGAGCAAGTATCATAATAAATCCGTTCCCACTTGAGGAATTGTTGCTTGACCGGCGTCGTCCGCCGCCCCAGAAGGTATAGCGGAGGAAGAAGTCGGCCATCAGGGCCACCATTCCGACCATAATTCCGATCAGAGTGGCAAAGAGGATGTCATAATCTCCGATGTGGCTCAATTCATGAGCCAGCACCCCCTGAAGTTCGGTCCGATTCAGGCGGTTGAGGAGTGCGGTGGTAACGGCGATTGACGCGTGATCTGGGTCGCGGCCGGTGGCAAAGGCGTTGGGAGCGTCGTTATCATGGATGATATAGAGTTTCGGCATCGGGAGGCCGGAAGCGATAATAAGTTCCTCCACGATATTATAAAGCTGTGGATATTTTTCCCGCGATGCCGGTTTTGCCCGGCTTACCGCAAGAACGATCTTATCCCCTCTGAAGTAACCGGTCAGGGCCATGGCCGTTGAGATAATAAATGCCAGAACAATCCCGAAATACCCGAATCCGGCCACCTGCCCGAAAATATATCCGAGGAGGATTAATACGGCCGCGAAGACAACAACCAGGATTATGGAATTGCGTTTATTCTGTCCGATTTCTTCATACATTTTAAAAATCCTTATGGATTTTTAAAATAGATTAAAAATTCACTTTAATCGGTTCCCTTTCCTCAGGTACCTCGGTCTGGAAAAAATCCTTTTTGGTGAAGCCGAATGCGCCGGCGATCAGGTTGGTGGGGAAGACCTCGGTTTTGGTATTAAACTTCATGACCTGGTCGTTATAGTGCTGGCGCGCGAAAGAGACCCTGTTCTCCGTAGTTGTCAGTTCCTCCTGGAGTTTGAGCATATTTTCGTTTGCCTTCAGCTGCGGATAGTTCTCAGCAACAGCGAAGAGGGAACGTAGGGTCTGGGAGAGGAAGTTCTCGGCTTTGGCCTGCTCGGCCGCTCCTCCGCTAACCTCGATAGCCTGGGTCCGGGCTCTGGTTACATTCTCCAGCACCTCGCGCTCGTGCTGCATGTAACCCTTACAGGTTTCTACCAGGTTAGGGATCAGATCGTAGCGTCGCTTGAGTTGGACATCGATCTGAGACCATCCATTCTTCACCCGCTGGCGGAGCCGGATCAGACCGTTATAAGCCGAGATCAGCCAGATTAGCCCGACTGCGATTATCACTACCAGAATCCAGAGCATAATATACCTCCTTTGTTATGTCCTACTAATAAAACGTATCTTATTCACAAAAATCAAATTTAAACCACGAAGATCACGAAGATTTCTAAAGAAAGAGATGAAACTTGTTTGTTTTTTGAATTATTCTTCGTGATCTTCGTGTTCTTCGTGGTAAATCATTTAATTGTTTTTAGCTTAGATTTAGGAAATCATTTTTTGAGTAAGTTATTGCTATTTTTTGATTTCCATGGTGGTCTGCTTAAAAGGTAGTCGGAGATTACCCGGGTGATATGTTCCGAACCTTTGACGATAAAGTGGCAGTCATCCGGGACAATAAACCGCGGATTAAGCGGATTTGGCGGATTGGTTTTTCTTTTAATCAGCATAATCCGCTTAATCTGCGGTTAAATAAGTTGCCCGAACGAAGTGAGGGCTAAGCTCTGTAATTATAATACTATCATATATTAAGTTAATCACGGTTATTCCTATTGTCAACCCCGGGTTCTTGCAATATCTTATTTTTTCTGCCCCCGATTAAAACTTCGGGGCGGGGGAAAAAATAAGAATGTACAAGCATTGGAACAACATTTTAGGTATATTTCAAAAACTAAGTTGAAAGATTATAGAAACATGATTTGAGAGATGGGTGAATAATTTTAGGCACTTCTCCGCCGGAGGCGGATCAGCCTCTGGCTGAAAACTTCAGGCGATTGCCATGGCCAGGATACTAAAGCTGGAAAACCAGGTGAAAGCGAACAACTTTAGGCACTTTGAACTTTAGGCACTTTAGGTACTTTTTATGTATCTCATATACAATTATATATTCACGGTCGGGTTGTTTATTGCGACTCCATTCTTTCTCTTCCGGATGGCGACGACCAGGCGTTTCCGGAAGGGGATGGCTGAACGATGGGGATTTTACGGGGCAATTAAGAGATCTCTCATTTCCGACCATTCCATCTGGATTCAGGCCGCGTCAGTGGGGGAGGTCACCGCCGCGTTACCTGTCATTGATATGTTGAGAAGAACCTATCCGGGAGAGAAGATAATCTTAACCTGTCAGACGGCCGCCGGACGGGATGTCGCCCGGAAAAAACTCGATGCCGGTGTGGTAGCCATTCTTTCCCCTCTGGATTTGGGGTTTGTTATACAAAATTTGATCCGATTAATAGGCCCGCGTGTCTTAATCCTGATTGAGACTGAGATCTGGCCCGGGATGATTATGACCGCCAGAAAAAACGGGATCCCGGTAGTTATCATAAATGGCAGGCTTTCGGCTTCTTCATTCCGCGGTTACCGGAGGGTTGTCTTCCTGCTTCGGCCGCTCTTGAGGATGGTGGCTGTTTTTGGGATGAGATCTGAAGAGGATGCTTCGCGGATTCGGGAATTGGGAGCTCTGTATGAGCGGGTTACCGTGACCGGGAATATCAAATTTGACTCACTCCCCGGACCCGAACTGCCGCCGAATACGCGAGAAGAACTGGAAGCGTTGCTGGGCCTGGATACTATGGATATGCTGATTGTGGGGGGTAGTACCTTTGAAGGGGAAGACCGGATTCTTTATGAAGCCTACTGTGAGCTTCTCCCTCGTTTCCCCGGTCTGCGGCTTATTCTGGCGCCGCGCCATCTGGAGAGAGTGGGGGCGATAGAAGCGTTCCTCCATTCCCGGAGACAGGCCTGTACTCTATATACTTCCCTATCCGCTTGCTCGGGAGTGATGAAAAAAACAGAGGTTGTAATTTTGGATGTCATGGGGGTATTATCAAGTTTTTATGGTCTGGCAACCATTGCTTTCATCGGGAGAAGTTTGCGGGGTTATGGAGGTCAGAATCCGATTGAACCGGCATCGTTTGGCTGCCCGATCATATTCGGCCCACATATGGAGAACTTCCGGGAGATCGCCGATGATCTGGTCAAGGATGGAGGAGCGGTTAGAATTCAGGGAGAGAGAGATTTGTCTGAAACGCTGGCCGGGTTGCTATCCAATCCCGCCCGTCGAAATCAGATGGGAGAGCGGGCACGTCAGTTGGTTGGAAACCGCTGTGGCGCCAGTCGGAGAAATCTTGAATTGATTAAACTTATTTTTCCAGAGGAAAAATAATTATGCGGGAAAAAATAGAAAAATACTATCTGAAGGTTCTGGCAGGAAAGAAGAATGGGTTCTCCGTTTGGGGTTTCAAGATATTTATCTGGGGATTATCCCTGATTTATTTGGTGGCGATCCAGTTGCGGTTTCTTCTTTATCGCCTAAGGATATTCCGCTCCAGATCAGTTACAGCCTGGGTTATTAGTGTGGGGAATATTACATTGGGAGGGACTGGTAAGACGCCGGTAGTGGAAAGGTTTGCCCACCTGCTTCATTCAAGAGGACGCAAGGTAGCAATCGTCAGCCGGGGATACCGACGGAAGAGGGGCCCTCGCTGGCATCGATTAAAAGAAAAACTACGGGGCGCCCCGACCACCCGGGTGGTATCAGATGGTAATAATATTCTCCTTAACTCCCGGGTCGCGGGGGATGAACCATATATGCTGGCCTCTAATCTGGAAGGGGTGCCGGTTGTAATTAACCGTAATCGGCATAAAGGGGCGTTATACGCGATCCGTCGCTTCAAAGCCGATACGATAATTCTTGATGACGGACTCCAGCACCTTGCTTTAAAGCGTGATCTGGACATTGTTCTGATAGATGCCGGCCGCCCTTTCGGTAATGGGCATCTCTTCCCCCGGGGAATTCTCCGGGAACCTCGTCGCAATCTATCCCGGGCCGATCTTCTCCTCATCACCAAAGCTGTCCCGGATGGGCAGGAGAAGCTGAAAGAGGAACTAAGGCGATATAATCAACGGGCAGAGATATTGGAATGCCGCCATAATCCGATCTATCTCTACGATGTTCGGACCTCGCTTAAAGCTTCTCTTGATTTTATCCGGGGGATGAAAGCTGCTACGTTGGCCGGGATTGCCGATCCCGGTGGTTTTGAGGAGATGCTTACCGGTTTGGGTGTAGAGGTTATCCATTCCCGCCGTTTCGCGGATCACCATATCTACAGTCAGCAGGAGCTGATCGATGTTCTCAATAAAGCAACGCGTAGAGGAGCGGAGATTCTCCTGACTACCGAGAAGGACGCGGTCCGTTTTCCCCGGCTCCCGCGCGGAACCATTCCGGTCTTCTGTCTGCGAGTCAGAATTGACAGCGTGGCGGAAGGATCCGACTTTGATGTCGATATACTACGTTTCCTCCGGGAGAGGAGAAACTAAAGGAGTTATAAGTGCGCTAAAGTAAGTGAAGTTGTAAGTGCCTAAAGTGCGCTAAAGTGCCTAAAGTTGTCGCCTTTGCCTCGTTGCCTCAGCCGAAAAAGCCAGGCGAAGGCGACAACTTTAGGCACTTCAAACTTTAGGCACTTAAGGCACTTCTTTTACTACGTTCCAGGTAGGATATGAAGATCCACCGGGTTTACCCTGTCTTTCCGATCTATCAGATAGGTATTCTTCAGTCGGCTTAGACATTCCCGGGCGAATTCCAGATAAAGGCGTTTTCTGGTAATTCGAGGGACTTTACGATATTCGGAAAGAAGCGCCAGGAACCGTGTGGTCTCTCCTATTGCTGACTGAGTAGCTTTATCCCGGTATGATGACGCTTCCTGAATTTTTCTGTTTCCTTCCCCTCTGGTCCGGGCGATCTCTTCATTGGCATATGATTTGGCCCGGCTTTTCATCTTTTCTTTATCGATCTTGGCATTAATCACATCATCGAAATACGCCTGAACACTAGAAGGTGGCCGGATATCTTCGATATCTACCCGATGGATAGTTAAGCCGGTCATATTTTCGTTGGCTTTTTTCTGGGCATTTATCTGCAGATGATTCTTGAGGGCATCTTTGCCGCTGGTAAGGATGATATCTACTGGCTGAACAGCCAGGAGATGGATTATTTCCCGGCAGATGATATCGCGGAGCAGTGTATTCTTCTGGGAGGCACCAAAGAGATAATTAAAAGGATCGGATATCCGGTACTGAACGATTACCTTGATCTCAACCGCGTTATTGTCTCCGGAGAGCGCGTATGATTCAAGTCCGGTCAGGTTATAGAAGATACTGGCCCGTGAATTAGGACGGGTATCCTGGTAAAAATCAGCCACCACAAAACTTTCATCTTTTTTTACCGGCACCTTGTAGATACGACTGAACGGCCAGGGGAAGGTATAGTGGAGACCGGGAAGAACCCGTTTATCCACAACATGTCCCATCCACTCCAGAACACCCTCTTCATTAGCCTTGATGGTGTAGAAACCAAGACTGAGATAAAAGAGAACTACCGCCAGTACAATCCACTTCATGAAGCGCCTGGTATGCCTGATAGCGCTTTTAAGTTCGTTGGTGACGTCCTGATTGGAATTATTCTGTATCATGTATAAGTTATCGCCTTCGGCGCTAACTTAGTGGAAGTGCACTAAAGTTAATGCCGTTTTATCTTAGCTAGACCGTACTCGAAAAGGTATTTTAAACTTTTTGTGCTATAAAAACTAAATATTCACCACGAAGGTCACGAAGAACACGAAGAAAAACAAAGAAAACTATAGAATTTTTCCTGATTATTTCAAATTCCTTCGTGAACTTCGTGCTCTTCGTGGTTTAAAAGGCTTTTCGAGTAAGATCTATCTATTTATTTTTTGGTGGTCTCAACACGGTCTTTAACGGTCTTCAACGTTATTCTTTCCGATCTCCCTGTCTTCCGGGAGGAGGTAACGGAAGAGATTGGAATCCAGGGAGAGTATCAGGGTAGTCTCCCGTCCCAATATCTTCCGGTAGGTGTCGAGAGAGTCCAGAAATTCAAAGAGTTCCGGAGCCTGACTATAGGCTTCTCCCCGGATCTTGATCGCTTCTTTGTCTCCCTCTCCCTTGGTTATCTCCGCGTTCTTGCTGGCTTCCGCCAGGATCTCGGATACTTTCCGATCAGCCTCAGCCTCAATTATGGATGCCGCCTCGCCACCTTCCGCCCGGTATTTCTTGGCCTCGGTCTCTCGATCTGATTTCATACGATTATAGACCGCTTCGGTATTTGTGGATGGGTAGGTAATCCGGCGGATTCCGATATCTACAACCTTGAGGCCGTATTGATTTCGGGCCTGATCATTAGATTCCATCAGAATTCGTTTCTCAATCTCCGAGAGTTTTACCTTGTCCGCGTCGATATTAATAATTTGAGATAGAATATAATCTCCCAGGACATTGCCAAGACGAGCATTAACCATATCTCCCAGTTTCTCCTCGGCAATATTCTGGGTTCCTAGAGCTTGGAAGAAGTCCAATGGATCGGCGATCTGCCAGCAGACATAGCAGGTCATGATAATCGGATTCTGGTCTTTCAGCATAAGCTGCAGTGGGCGTGGTTTAAAGGTATGAATGCGCTTGTCCAGCAGGTTGACTTTCTCCAGGAATCCCGGTAGTTTGCGATGCGGTCCGGCTTTGGTGACTATTCGGACGGGATCACCGAAACGGGTGATGATGGCGATCTCTTTCTCGTTGACTGTAAAGATGCTCAAAGCTATTACGCATATCAGTATGCCCAGTACAATAAGCAGCAGGGTAAATTTTTTCATGACACCCTCGATGTTAGGTAGTATTTATTTTTCATTGTTCAAATTGATTCTCCAGAAAGATTGGTCTCCCCGATTTTAGCCAGACATCCGGGACTGATGCACCCGGCTCGACCAGAATGATAGGTTTGTTGGCCAGGTTCTCCTTGATTGCATCTCGATAGAGCATGGGCATCGTGATCGCCGGATAAGCTTTTATAGCCGCCATCCGGTTTAAGAATCGGCTGGCTTCGCCCCCGGCATTTGCTTTTTTCTCCAGGACGTATGATTCCGCCTGTTTCCTGGTCTTGACCGCCCATCCCCGGGCTTCAGGGATCGCGCTGTTGCTATAACCGGTCGCTTGATTTATTTTCTGTTCCTTCTCCTGCATGGCCGCGATAACCTCTTCATAGGAGGCGGCAACAGATATTGGAGGATGGATATCCTTGGTGTTAACGTTTATGATTTCCAATCCTGACTTGAGTTCATCAAGCTCGGCCTGAACAACTTCCTTTATCCTTTCCTCCATCGGTCCCCGATAGATAGTCACAATATCGGTGAAGATCTGGGTGGAAAATATTTCGGTCAGGAGAGCGTGCGAAGCATTGTCAAGGAATTCCTCCGGCTTGCGGAAGCTGTAAGTATAGTTGAAAATATCCTTGATTCGATAGTGGAGTTTTATATATGGATAGAATAGATAATTCTCCGCCGATAAGAAAGATTCCTCTGTTCCATGCTGCTTGGTCCAGAGAAGCGCAACGGCACTGGGATTAGAGATATTGCCGATATTCATGGATTGGATAGTGAAGGTGTCGACTTTAATGATTGTTTCCAGTGGCCACGGCAGTTTAAGGTGAAGACCGGGGTTAAGGGGATAGCCTTGGTTGACCAGCCTCCCCAATCTTTCTCGGATACCTTGCTCGGAGGGTCCGATAGTGGTTAGGCAGCTGAGAAATATAACCAGAAACACTCCCAGGGCCAGAAGAGAGATAAATATTCGTCTGGCCCGGAGACGAAATTCGACTGAGAGCTGATCCCAGTTTGAAGAATGGCTGATCCGTTGGAATAACAGTTTCCAGGTATGACGATCAATGGCACTGGCGATCAGCCCGCTGGTAATTCGGTCTCTCCAGCCCGGTTTTCCGTGAAGGGATGACCAGAAGTTGACAAAAGTCTCCAGGGAGAAGGAGAGGATAAAGACGATAATAATAACCGCGCCGATCTTATCAATATTTATGCCTATCCGGTCTATACCCAACTGGAGAGCGATCATGGTGAAGCCGGCGATCAGGGATCCGACCATATCAGCTTTTGAGTGAAGCCCATCGGCAATCAGAGCGGGGGAGTTATATTTTTTCCCCATCTTGATCTCAAATATTGAGACAACCAGCGAGCCTCCGGCGAAGAAGAGAAAAAATAGACCGTAGACGAAAGGTGAAGCAATAAGCAGGAACGGGGTATATAATATTTTATAAATAACTGCGATAGCGGCAAAGAGGATAATAAAGCCTATCACCAGAGACATCCAATTTTCGATAGAAATATTATTCCAATCGATATCGGCATCGGTTCTGACTCCATTTCCGCTGGTTTCAGATCTCTCGGATATTTCTTTTCCAGGTTTGTTGGGCCGAGGAGATACCGAGAAATAGACCAGGAGGGAGGTGACAACATCAGTAAGGCTGTGCCAGGCCTCTGCCAGAATAACCAGGCTGCCGCTGAACCCGGCGAGAATGAATTTTAAGATGGTGAGAAGGAGGTTTAGGAGAGTAGAGACCGCGGCGGTTTTTTGTTTGATATCCATTAAATTAGTTTCCTTTGGTCACTAATTTAGTTTTGAAAAAAGACTAATATAATTAGATTGCTGCAAAAGTGAAAATATTTCAATCATTTTAATCTAAAGTTCATATTGAAATCAGCGTATTTCTCTCGGCACCCCGAATAATTAATCGAGGTAGAAATAATATGATGATGTGATAATATACTCTTATTCTTTAATAAATATAAACAAAAATAATAATTATGTTTGCCTATTGGATTTTAGTTCTGGCTCGTAATTTATTCTGTATTCTCCCGGTCAGTTATGGCCGGGGGTTGGGGCGGTTTCTTGGTAAGCTGGGTTTTTATCTGGACTGGAAACATCGGAAGATTGCTCTGGATAATCTCAGGGAGTCTCTTCCGGAGAAGACAGGCCAACCCGAGCTCTGGAATATAGCTCGATCTTCGTTTGGAGAGTTGGGTTTTAACCTGGTGGAAATGCTCCGGATCCCCCGTTTTATCGGTGAGGACTGGAGGAGTAACTTCCGTGTGCGGGGGGAAGAACATCTCCGGGAGGCCTTTGGTCGATCGAGAGGAATTATCTTTGTTATCTCCCACTTCGGGAATTGGGAGTATCTGGGGTTTATGCCGAAGCTCTTGTCATTTCGCGGCGCGGCGGTTGGACAGAAGATCAAAAATCCGGCGGTAGATGGTCTGATCAAGGATACCCGGGAGATGATCGGACTGGAACTTCTGCCGAAGAGAGAGGTAGCGTCTTCTATTAAGGATTACCTGGCAAATAATGGAGCGGTAGCGATTCTGGCTGATCAGAGGGCCAGACAGATGAGTATTGATGTGCCTTTCTTCGGGCGCCTTGCTCCAACAACAGCCGCGCCGGCGGTCTTTGCCTTGAAGACCGGCGCGGCTCTGATTCCGGTGTTCATATATTTAAAAGAAGATGGTAAATATCAGGTTCTCTTTGAGCGGGAAGTGAAGGTTCCATCCGGACTCTCGGTTAAGGAGTCGATAGTGGAGATAACCCGTTGTTTTACCGAAGTCTTCGAGGAGAAGATCCGGGAGCACCCGGAACTATGGTTCTGGGTTCATCGTCGCTGGACTAAATAGATAACGTTCATAAAACGAATTATATTAGAATATAGGTAATTTAAACCACGAAGAACACGAAGAACACGAAGGGTTTTGAAGGATGAGCTAAATCTTGATCTTTTCTCAACTATTCCTTCGTGTTCTTCGTGGTAAAAAGTCTTTTCTGGCAGACTAGAGATATATGAGAAGTATATACAATAATATTCTGATTCGTGTCCCTAATTGGGTGGGGGACAATATATTTACTCTCCCGGCGGTGCATCTGCTCCGTGAAACTTTTCCGGAGGCACGTCTGGCTGTTCTGGTCCGGAGAGGCCTGGGACCTCTCTGGGAGATTGTGCCGGAGATAGATGAGGTGATTACCTATGATCTCAATGGGGGGTGGCGTGATCTGAAACGAAAGTGGGATTTAGTTAGAACGCTCCGTATGCGCCGGTTCGATCTGGCGGTGGTCTTTCCTCGATCGTTTGAATCCGCTCTCTGGATGTGGTTGGCCGGGATTCCCGAGCGGTGGGGATACGCGGAAGAAGGACGGTCATTGCTCCTGACTCGGGCAGTAAGTTCTCCCAGGAGATATCGCAATACTCCCCGGATTGATTATTATTACCATCTCATTGATAACGCGGAGAGCGATAAACCCGCTCCCCCGGCGGTCCTTAAATTATCTCCCGAATTGATCGCCCAGGCAGGAAAACAGCTCCGGAGTCTGGCCAAGTATGACAAGAAACAGCTTTTAATCGGCTTCCATCCCTGGTCCAGTTATGGTCCTGCTAAATGCTGGCCCGGCCGGAAATTCAGCCGACTGGCGGAGCTTCTGGTGAAGAAACAGGGTGCTATGATCCTTCTCTTCGGTTCCGAAAATGAGCGTGATCTCCTACAGGAGATAGCTGATCAAGCCGGGGGCGGAGTAGTAAATCTGGCCGGGAGAACCGATCTAAAAGAGTCGGCTGCTCTGATATCACTATGCCGGGTTTTTGTGGCTAATGACTCCGGTCCCCTTCATCTGGCGGCGGCGCTGGAAGTTCCGGTGATAGGGCTCTACGGATCGACCGATCCGCGAGCGACAGGACCCCGGGGAAAGAAAGTGAGAGTAATCTATAAAGATGTTGATTGCAGTCCCTGTCTGTTGCGAGAATGCCCGACTGATTTCAAGTGTATGGAGGCTATTACTCCAGAAGAGGTGATGGGGGAGGTAGAAGTTCTCCTGGAAAGATCCGTCGGATCCGACCGATCTGTCTGATCCGACGGATTAAAAAAACAGAAATACAACAAAGTAGTGTTAACTTTTAGTGTACTTTCACAAAGTTAACGTCGGAGGTGATAACTTATGGAGATCGAAATTTTTGTTTTATGTGACGCGGCCACGGATTATCGGGGAAAGCTGAATATTCTTGGTACTTTCGATACTATTCACGCGAGAGAGTTCCCGGTGGTCTGGCCGCATTGTGCCCTGGCGCTCAGAATCCGCTTCTCGCAGATTGAAGAGGGGGAACATCGGGTCAGGATCAGTTTTATGGATGAAGACGGAGGCTCGATTCTTCCTCCGCTCGATGGGAAGGTCCAGGTAAGATTCGGCCCGGACGCTAAAACCTTGCCGACCAATATGATTCTGAATATGGAGCGACTAAAGCTGGAAAACCCAGGGGAATATTCCATCCATCTGGCCATCGATGGGAGGCAGGAGAAATCTCTCCCGCTTTATCTCCGATTACGGGAGAAGGAGGAAGATAAAAAGCAGGATGTTAGTTAGACCTTGCTCGAAAAGACTTTTTAACCACGAAGAGCACCCCGAATTTTTCGGGGTAGACTGTATTCACGAAGGAATTGAAAAAAACAGGATAAATTACATAGTTTGCTTTGTTTTCTTCTTTGGCAGGAGAGTTTGGGATTTGGTCCTATGGTTGAGAAAATAAACAAGATACTGCTGATTAAACTGGGTTCAATTGGTGATGTGGTTAATACTCTGCCTCTGGTTAATGCTTTGAAGTCAGGGATGCCGGAAGTGGAACTGGGTTGGCTGATTGAACCGAAGTCCTACCCGATTGTTGAGGGGCACCGCTCGGTAGATCGGTTTATCATTCACAGAAGATCCAGAGGAATCCGTGGTGCTGGGGATGCCCTCAAAGAGATCCGTGATTTTAAGCCTGACCTGGTTATCGATCTTCAAAGAATACTCCGCAGTTCCTTCTTTACCCTCTTCTCCGGTTGCCGGAGACGGTTGGGTTTTGACTGGAAACGGTGCAAGGAGTGTACCTGGCTATTTACAAATGAAAAGATCTCTCCGGGCGACCCGAAGGCCCATATGGTTTTCCAATACCTTGAATTTGCCGGGTATCTCGGTTTAGCTGATCCTGAGATTAGATTTTATCTTACTATTTCTGATCGGGATCGAGAAGAAGCCGCTAAACTGCTCCTCCAGGAAAAAATCGGGAAGGGGTTTGTAGCGCTCAACATCGGAGCGGCTAAGCCTTCTAACCGTTGGCCGGAGGAACAATGGGCTGAGTTGGCCGCACTTATCCTTGATCGAACCGATCGGGCTGTAATATTGACCGGTGGTTCGGAGGACTCAGGAAGAGGTTCCTCAATAATAAGCCTGGTTGGCAATGAGGATAGACTGCTTGATTTTACCGGCCGGACATCGCTCAAGCAGTTGGGAGGTCTGTTACTATCGGCGGATACGGTGGTAACCGGAGATACTGGCCCGATGCACATCGCGTCCGCTCTGGGAGTACGGACTATCGGTCTCTTTGGTCCGGCTGATCCCGGTCGAACCGGGCCGTTTAATCATCTGAATCTGGTCGTTAGATCGGGGGTTTCCTGTGCTCCCTGCGGGAGACGGACCTGCCCCGATCTAAAGTGTATGGAGGAGATCTCTGCTGAGACGGTTTACATGAAGATCTTCCCCGGGAATTAGCGGGGCTATTTTAGACAGGACGATTTTGGGACTCCGAATAAAATGGGGGAGGGACCAGGACGATTAACAGCATAAAGATTAAATGAATTTGAAAAGATTGAACATAGAACTTCTAACTTTGAACATCGAGGCAGAAGAGGCTACTAAGGCGAAAATAATGAACGCTCAACATTCAACAATTGGTTAGTAAAAAGAAGGGAAGGCAAGGGATCAATTAGTGTAAATTCGTGAAATTCGTGGACAAAAAAGGGGGCGAGGTAGAGGGCAACAGTTAGTATAATTTGTGTAATATTAGTGGACTCAAAATTTGAAAGTAAATTCGATAATTGAAAAAAAATTCCCGGAGGGATTCGGCTGCCGGGAGATTGCCGGAAAGATCTGTATCTTTAATGATGAGTGGAAAAATGTGATGGTCCACCTGGCCGAGGATGGGATACCGAAAGAAGCCGGTAATTCTATAGGGATTGAATATCTCCGTGGCCGGGGGTGTCCCGCGGTAGTCCCTTCCGATAGGGGAAAACTGGTTGTCCGGCATTATTATCATGGAGGAATTTTTCGTTGGTTAACCGGTGATTTCTTCTGGGGTGTTTCGCGATTCCTGAATGAGCTTAAGATTTTAGCCAAGGCTCACCGGGCCGGAATTCCTGTCCCCGAGCCGGTAGGTTTGATTCTCTCCTCGATAAGCGGCGGGATATATCGAGGAGATTTAGTAACCGTATATATAAAGCGGAGTATCGATCTTCTGACCTACTATCGGAATCTTCCGGTGGAGGCTTCAGAGCAAGAGCTACGGGAGAAACGGAAAATTATCGACAGGTTGGCCCGTCGAATCTCAGATCTTCATAGATCCGGACTATATCATGGAGATCTTCAGCTGAAAAATTTATCAATCAAGAAGAGTGAGGATGGAGTGGAGATATTTATCCTTGATTTTGATAAAGCCGGCCGAGGTGATCCGGATGACATTGATAAATCGGGGAATAATCTGATTCGCCTCTACCGTTCATTTAGTAAGATGTGCCTCTCTAATCCCCATATCTCCATATATGATCCAATTCGTTTTATCCGATCATATGCACCGGAAGATAAGGAGTTTAGAAAGAGTATAATCAGAAAAGTTCTCCGGCGCCGATGGCGGGCAAGATTACGCTTGTTTAAATGGAAGATAACGCTACGATTACGCGGCAGTTCCTACGCTCAAGCAATGTCATAGCCCGATTTATTAAAAATCGGGCTAGTTTTGAAAAATGCCGGAGTTCGTTGTGATAATAGTGCGACAAGAGGTTGATTGTATTTAATGGTAACTAAAAGAAATGAATTGAATCTCATACAAGCTCATCAATTTGAGAAATATAAACAAACCTATTTTTTCCGAAGGAAAAAATAATGAAGATAGCATTTTGTATTGAAAATTTCATCACCACCCGGGGAGGGGCGGAGCAGTACGTCCATGACCTGTCTCTTCTTCTGACGGAACGGGGCCACGAGGTTCATATTTATACCATGAAGAGCCGTCGGCAGAGTGAGGAGCAGCTCCATATCCATATGGTGAATATGTTTTCGGGTCCTCGTTTTCTTCGGACAATACTTTTTGCCCTTCGTTGCCGGAGAGAGGTAACCGGCCGGGAATTTGATATTATTCATTCTTTCGGCCGAACCTGGGGGATGGACATATTTCAGCCTCTGGGCGGAAGTCAGATGGCTGGTCTGGTGGGAAACCTCCGCTCGATATCCAACCCCTTCCACCGTTATCTCAAGGTGCTTACTTACATCCTCAGTTTTCGAAGAATTGCCTATTTCCTGGTTGAAAAAATCCAGATAAAAGAGACCAAGATCATTATTGCCATCTCCGCGATGGTAAAGAAGGATCTGATCCATTACTGCCATTTGAGTTCGGAGAAGGTCAGGATCGTTCGAAATGGAGTTGATCTGAAGAGGTTTCATCCCGATAATAGAGAGCAATTCCGAGCCGCGACCCGTCGGGAACTTGGTTTGACGGATGATGATATTTTTATCCTTTTCGTTGCTCATAATTTTCGTCTAAAAGGTCTACAAACTTTAATTATGGCATTAAAACATATCCAATGCATTTCTCCGGAGAATAGATTTAAAGTAGGCGTGTTGGGAGCCGGAAAAGTTAAGCAATATTCCGAGTATGCTCGGAAGATGGGAGTAGTTGACAGGATCATATTTGTTTCGAATAGTGACATGCCTTCCCATTACTATGCCGCAGCCGATATCTCGGTTCATCCGAGTTTTTATGATCCCTCAGCGTTGGTTGTGCTGGAGGCGATGGCAAGCGGAATACCGGTTATTACTACTACCTATTGTGGAACCTCAGAAATCATTGAGGAAGGGAAGGAAGGTTTTATTGTTCAGACTCCGGCCGATATCTTTGAAATGGCCGACCGGATTATCGATTTGAGTGATTCGGAACTGCGGAGAAAGATGGGCGAGGCCGGGCGTCGTCGGGCTGAGGATTTCCCCTATTCCCGGAATATGGAAGAAATTTTGGATATCTATGATGAATATACAGGTACTTATCCCCGATAAAAATGCCCCCAGCTGCAGGTTCAGGGTTCTTCAGTACGTAGAACCGTTGAGGGGATTCGGGATTAATCTGGAAGTGGTGGAGTTGAGCCGGATAAAAAGTGAGCGCCGGTTATCTCTGGACGCCGCCGTTGACTTTGACGCAGTACTTCTCCATCGCAAGCTCTTGAACCGGTTTGATTACGCGCGACTGCGCCGTAGGGCCAGGCAGTTGATATATGATTTTGATGACGCGGTAATGTTTCGGGACTCTAATGCTACCCAACAACATTCGCGGATGAGAGAACGGAAGTGGGAGCGATTGGTCTCGGGGGCAGACATGGTCATTGCCGGGAATAGCTACCTGGCAGATCTCGCAGCCGGGTATAATAGTGAAGTTAGTATTATACCCACAGCCATCAAGATTGATCATTTTACAGATAAATCTTCCCGTGCGTCCGGTTTAATAATCGGCTGGATGGGTACTGCCAGTAATTTTATCTATCTATCTTTGATAAAAGATAGCATGGAAGCACTTCTCAGTGATCATCCGGAAGTCACCTTCAGAGTTGTCAGCGATCAAACTCCCCATATCCCGGGCCTCTCGATAGATAGTAAACGGTGGTCCGCGGCAGACGAGATATCCGACCTGGCCGGATTTGATATCTGTATTATGCCAATCTTTGACGACCCCTGGGCCAGGGGTAAATGCGCTTTCAAGATCCTCCAGTACTTTTCCTCCTACCTCCCGGTAGTCTGCTCTCCGGTAGGGGCCAATCGTGATGTAGTGGAGGAGGGGGTTAACGGCTACTTCGCGACTTCATCGGAAGAATGGCGCCGGAGACTGGAAGAACTTCTTGCTTCGGCCGGGGAGAGAAAAGTTATGGGTCGTGCCGGCCGGAAGGTTGTGGAGGATAAATATTCCCTTAATGTAATGGCCCCCCGCCTGGCACGGGTTTTGAGAGAAGCGATAGATTGACTATTTTATCTGGAACAACGAAGTGATTAACCACGAAGGTCACGAAGTACACGAAGAATAGTTGGGGAAACAATGATATTTTGCTCAAATTTTAAAAACCTTCGTGATCTTCGTGTCCTTCGTGGTTTAAATTAGCACGAGTTAAATCCCATTTTATGGAAGCAACCTCCGAAATACCTTGCTACAATCCGGGGTGGTAGATCGACCCCAATTCTTGGATATATACTTCCGGTAGAGTCGGATAATTCTGGAGCGGAGGAATCTTCTTTTTATGCTCCCGGTATCTATAATAACCCACTCATCTCCATCCCAGATCAGATTATTCTGATTCAAGTCTCGAAGATATATATTTTTCTTCGCGGAGTCCCGGATAAATCTCCCCAATTGGATTATCTGTGGGGCATCGGAAGGAAACCCTTCTTCTGCCCATTTCCTGGTCCATCTGTCTCCCCGCATACCATCCACCCACTCCTTCAGTATGTAATCATGTCCGGTTTCGATCACTCCGGCATGCTTGAATCCATAACGAGAATAGGCTCGGGCTTTTAGTTCTTCGTTTTTCAATGAGTTCAGAGTATCCGGTTTGCGGTTTACCGGGATCTTTAAGGCGAATAGTCGGTCACTGCTATTCTCTACCTGATAGACAATACTGCGGCGTCCCTGTCCTGCGATTGATATTATCCTGAGAGCCTCTCCCCGGATCGTGATCTCTTCTCCCTCCGCATAGAGCGGGGAGAGATTAACGGATTCGGCGGTTTGGTTATAAGATGCTGAGTTCATGGGGTGACAAAATTACGAAGGATCATAAAAATAGGTGCATTAATCAGAAGAATACAGTATCTTTTCGCCTAAGATCAAGTAATAGTTATAAGTTAGCGCTTCGCGCTAACTTAGTTTTGAAAAAAGACTAACATTATAAAATTGTCGCGATATAAAAAATATTTCTTAATTCCAGATTAAGATTATTGAAGTCCCGAAGCAGTAAATTAAAGATAATTGGACTATTTTCAGTTTTGCATTAACTTAATCATGATAGTCATTTTTTCAAAACTATAAAGTAGCGAACGAAGTGAGCTAATTTATAGTCTGGAGGTATTTCATGGAAGGTAGCCTTGGAAAAAAGATAGCAGTAATTACCATAGTAATCTTCGCGGCCATTATTGCGTATATCCTCTTCAATACATTTTTTATCAGCAAAGATTATCTATATGGTCCTCCGTTGCGTTTTATAAAGAACCGCTATATCTCCATCGATATCTATCCTCATGGATATGAATCAGCGACAATTTTTACTAATAATTATATTGAAGGGTCAACCACACCGGAAGATATCGGTATTCTCCGTCTCTTCTTGAAGAAGAGAGATATTAGGGGGGTCTTCTTCGTCATCCCTAATTTTATCAAGACTCATCCCCTTAGCAAGAATCCATTGGTAATAGCTGAACTTAACAAGCTCAAGGAAGATGGGCATGAGATTGCCCAGGCCGGAACATATCATACTTACGGTCCGGATATGGCCCGGGGGGCTGAGCCCGGACAGGAGCTTCTCACCCTTTCATTTGATGCTCAGATTGAGCGGGTTAGAGAGGGAAGGAATTTTCTGATTAAACTGGGGTTCCCGCCGGTCGGTTTTCGAGCCCCCTCATTCAGCACTAACGAGGAGACATTCCGGGTCCTGGAGTCACTTGATTATCTATATGATTCAAGTTCACTAGCTCCTCCCCGTACATTTAGTACTCTCCTCAGGCCATCGCTCTCCCAGGGGCTTCTGTACCCTTATCATCCCTCAGGATTTGAGATTCTTGAATTTACCGACTATGTGGATCCTACCAGACGGTATGCCAAGGCCGTCTCCCTCTTTAAGCGGGTAACGGATCAGAATGGAGTATTTGTTTATCATACTTTTATTGGCAATGTGGCTAAACCTGAGCGACTTCAGATGCTGGATACATTTCTGGAACTTGTCAAAAATGAGAATACCTGGTGCTGTACTCTGAGCGAGCTCACTGAGTGGTGGCAGGCTCGGGAAAAGCTGCGGGTAGAGACCGAGAAAGATGGGCGAGTTTTTCGGATAACAATAGATAATCAAACTCCATTTCCACTGCCGGAGTTCGGCTTGAAGCTGAACATGACTCCATTAGGGGTTACTGATTATATAGTTCTGGATTTACAGGATAATGTACTGGCTAAAGGTAAGTTGCCTGCCCGGAAAAAGATATTTATCTCGCTGCCTGGTAATCCGGAATCGTAATCCTGGATAGACCTTACTCGAAAAGGTATTTTCAACAATCTGTCTTCAAAAAACAAAATGTTTACCACGAAGGTCACGAAGAACACGAAGAAAAACAAAGAAAACTATATAATTTTTCCTCGTTTTCAGATTCCTTCGTGAACTTCGTGTTCTTCGTGGTTAAAAAGGCTTTTCGAGCAGGTTATATATAGATGAATATTTCACTTGCTAAAGAGATTGACCTTTCTATCTGCATTGTCAGCTGGAATGTCAAAGAGCTGCTCCGGGAGTGTCTTGCTTCTATCGGTGACGCGCAGCCGAATCTGAGATATGAGGTGGTGGTGGTGGATAATAACTCCCGTGATGGCAGCGTGGATATGGTTCGAGAGGAATTTCCGTCAGTTGCCCTGATCTCCAACCGGGTTAATCGTGGATTTGCCTTTGCCTGCAATCAGGTGATCCGGGGGAGTAGAAGCCGATATATCCTCTTGCTCAATCCTGATACTTTGATTCAGAGTGGATCGCTGGAAGAGATGGTGCGGTTTCTTGACGAACGGCCGTCTGCCGGAGGGGGAGGACCGAAATTGATAAATCCTGACGGTTCTCTCCAGCCCTCGGTCCGGATGTATCCTACTTTCAAGAGTAGTCTTGGGCAGTTTACTATTCTGGGGGATCTCGGGTTTTTTCATCAGACCGTAAATAGATATCTGGAGAAAGGGTTTGATTATGAGTATCCGTCAATTGTAGAACAACCGATGGGAGCGGCTCTTTTTTTTAGGCGTTCCGCGCTTGACGCAGTTGGTCTACTCGACGAATCGTTTTTTCTATATTTTGAAGAAGTGGATCTCTGCTTGCGGCTTTTCCTCTCCGGCCGATCACTATGGTATAATCCCGGGGCGGTTATAGTTCATATCGGGGGGGGGAGCACCGGTAAAGCAGCGGGACTGGCTCTCTTCCGGTTGATGGAGAGTCAGTTCAAATATTTCATAAAACATTTTGGCCCCCGCCCGACCGCGTGGTTCAAGATCATCTTCAAACCGCTTTTCCTGCTGGGAGAGTACTGGTCGTTGATCCGGAATCTGGCATCTCTTTTGGGGGCATATATCTCCGGCAGCCCGCGCGCGGAGAAGGAGCGCAAAAAAAACCGCCTGAGGATGAGATGGGATTTCCTGACCAAATATCTGATTGATTTTCTCCTATTATAATCTTATTTTTCAACTTTAGGCACTTTAGGCACTTCAAACTTTAGGCACTTAAGAACGTTGCCCGAATGAAGTGAGGGCTAAGTTCTATGAATATCGCATTCATCTCTCATGCGTCGGTTTTGAACGGCGCGCCGATCAGTCTGGCTGAACTGGTGGAGGAAATTCTCAGAGAAAGGACGCAGGAAACTATCTCGATAGGGTGGCCGGTTCCCGGACCGATCCAGAATAAGTACGATCTATCCGAAGCTGATAACTTTTTCTATGCCGGTGGATTTGGCGGCCGGCAAATTCTTGTTACCCGGCCAAAGATCAGGAAAAAACTTCAGAAAATATTCACCGAGAAGAAGGTCGATCTGGTGATTGCCAATAGTCTGGAATCATTCCGGGCTGTCCAGGCAGCGTCGGCGCGGCGAATTCCGGTGATCTGGATGATCCATGAATTGATGACCGCCTACCGAGACCGGCGGGAATTGCCTGAGATGAGGTCCGCGGCTCAACAGGCTGACCGTTTAATATTCAATTCCCGGTCTTCTCTTGATCTCTCCCCGGAGCTGGGAGAAGGCATTAAAGAAAAGTCAGGGGTTATCTATCCCGGGATTCATATCCCAACTCAGATCGCTGATAGGCGGATTATCCGGCGGGATCTGGGATTGGAAGTGAAAGGAATTGTTCTGGGATGCATTGGTGATATCTGTCCTCAGAAGGGGGTTGAGGCGCTGATTCGAGCCTTCGGAATTATTTCTCGATCTCTGCCCGAGGTTCGTCTCCTGATCATAGGTAGAACACCGGAACGATACAGGGGTTTTAAAGACCGGTTGATGGATATCTGCCGGGAACTGGATCTGAGTGAGATGGTAGAGTTTTCCGGGGAGAAGCTGGATCTGCCTCGCTGGTTCAGCGTGCTCGATCTTCTGATCCATCCTTCCGGGAGAGAATCCTTCGGGAGAGTGATTATTGAAGCTCTGGCCCGGGAGATACCGGTAGTGGCTGCCCGGTCGGGAGGGGCTGAAGAGATCCTGACTGACGGCGAGACGGGATTTCTGGTCCCGGTGAAAGATCCGGAGGCACTCGCCGGAGCGGTACTCAGTATGATAGATAATCCTTCCCGGTCCCGGGATATGGCCCAGAGAGGGAGGACCGAGGTGAAGGAGAAATATTCAATCACCCGCACCGCGATGGGTTTGGAGGAGGAAATAAAGCGTATTATGCGCCTGTAAGGTCTTTTCGGCTTGTTAAAGTCCCGGTGGTTAGCTACTATAAAATTTTGGTTGGAATAATTATTGTTTTTCGACATCGCATCAATATAGCATAGAATCGCTCAATTTAGGTTAAAACTAAAGTAGCGAACGAAGTAAGCTAATTTATTATGAATGAAACCATCGTTGTAACCGGAGGCTCCGGATTTATTGGAAGTGCCCTTATCTGGAGGTTGAATCAGCTTGGTGAAGATAATATCCTGATCGTTGATTCTCTGGGCAGGAGTGATAAATGGAGGAATATCTCCGGGCTTAATTTCGCGGATTATATTGAAAAGGATGATTTTCTTCAGAAGATTATCTCCGGCGGTCTCCCGGACTCCATTAAAACCATATTTCACTTTGGAGCCTGCTCATCCACCACCGAGGATGATATCCGTTACCTGATTAAAAATAATTATGAATTCAGCAAGATTCTGGCCGGTTACGCGTTTGATGCCGGCATTCGTTTTATCTATGCTTCCAGCGCGGCTACTTATGGTGATGGAGGCCAGGGTTACCGGGATGATGAGAATATAATCGACAGCCTCCGCCCGATGAATGGATACGGCTTTTCCAAGCAGATCTTTGATCTTCATGCGCGTCGTGAAGGGTGGCTGGAGAAGATCGTCGGGCTGAAATTTTTTAATGTATTTGGCCCCAATGAATATCACAAGGAGACCATGCGGTCGATGGTCTGTAAGGGTTTTGAACAGATCAGGGATAAAGGGAAGATCAATCTATTTCATTCTTATAGAAATGGATATATGGATGGAGAACAGGACCGTGATTTTATCTATATTAAAGATGCCGTAGAGATGGTGATATTTACCTATCGGCATCCGGAGCTTCATGGATTATTTAATATCGGCTCCGGTACAGCTCAGACCTGGAATACGTTGGCTCGGATACTTTTTGATGTGATTGAGAAGAACCATCATATTCAGTATGTTCCGATACCGGATGAGATAAAAGAGACATATCAGTATCATACTCAGGCGGATATCTCTAAATTGCGGTTGGCCGGCTATGAGGAACCGCTTACGCCATTCTCCGACGCGATATCCGATTATGTGATTAATTATCTCCGGAAGGGGAAATATCTGGGTGAATAGATGAATCAGAAATTAGGCGAGATAATCTCCCGGTTTACCGGGAAGACCATCCTGGTGGTTGGAGATGTAATGTTGGATGAATACATCTGGGGGGAGGTAGAGAGGATATCCCCGGAAGCTCCAGTACCGGTAATGCGGGTTAAAAATGAAACCTGGGTACCGGGCGGAGCAGCCAATGTATCACATAATATCAGTTCTCTGGGGGGCAGATCGGTGATCGCGGGAGTAATTGGCGATGATTCTCCGGGCAGGAAGCTCTCCGCCCTCCTTCGCAAAAATGGTATTGATGCTCGGGGACTGATGATTGATCCTGGTCGCCCTACGGTAACCAAATCAAGAATCCTGGCCGGTAATCAGCAGATAGTACGGATAGATCGGGAAGTTACCCATGATCTTAGCGATAGTCTCCGTGCGAATATTCTCAAGTCAATTAGTAAGATGATAGATGAGATTGATGGGATTATTCTGGAGGATTATGCCAAGGGGGTGATCAATCAGGAATTGATTCGGGAGTTGATCGAACTGGCGGCGAGCAGGAATATATTTATAGTAGTGGATCCTAACAGTTATCGCCAGTTATCATACCGCGGGGCATCTCTGGTAGCACCCAATTATAAAGAAGCAGTGGAGGCGGCTGGCTTGGGGAGAGAAGTGGAACTGGAAGAACTGGGACGAGCTCTTATTAAGAAATGGGGGTCCAGGTCCGTCTTAATCACATTGGGAGAAGAAGGAATGTGTCTCTTTGAGAAGGGGAAGAAATCCTTCCATATTCCAACTATTGCCCGGGAAGTCTTCGATGTCTCAGGAGCCGGAGATACCGTAATCGGAACGGTCTCATTATCACTGGCGGCTGGTGCTGAACTTGAAGAGGCCGCCTCTCTGGCCAATTCCGCGGCCGGTGTAGTGGTGGGGAAATTGGGTACCGCGACGGTTACCCACGAAGAACTCCGGAGCGCTCTAAACTGGCAATGATGAGAAGGGCAGTATTCTTAGACCGGGATGGGACAATTAATCCGGATAGTGGGTATATTGATTCTCCGGAAAAGATCAGATTATTCCCTTCCGCTCGATCCGGATTGCGACTTCTTTATCAGCACGATTTTCTGTTATTTGTGGTGACAAACCAATCGGGAGTGGGAAGGGGATATTTCCCGGAAGAAGCATTGGAACCGATTCACCGAAAGCTCTTGAGTGAGATTGAAAAAGAGGGGGTTAAACTGACTAAGATCGTGTACTGTCCCCATCACCCTGACGATAAGTGTGAATGCCGGAAGCCCTCCCCTTATCTGGTTCTAAGATTGGCCGATTGCTATAAAATAGATCTGGTTGGATCATATTTTGTCGGCGACAAAATAAGCGATGTTCTTACCGGAAAAAATGCCGGCTGTGGTTCAATATTATTGGCGGATCATTCTCAACTTCCTGATTTGAGGGAGATGAGGGAGTGGATAGAACCCGACTATATAGCCGCGGATCTCTATCAAGCCGCGAGATGGATAGTGGATCCTGCTCGAAAAAGTATTTTATGATTTTTGGTGCTTAGAAAACTATATATTAACCACGAAGGTCACGAAGAACACGAAGAAAAACACAAAAAAGCTTTATAATATTTTTGATTTTCTTAGATTGCTTCGTGAACTTCGTGTCCTTCGTGGTAAATTTTTTTTTATAGTAAGGTCACGGTATAGATATGTCTGAAATAAATGATTACCGCTACCGCGCAATCGGTATAATCCCGGCCCGTTATGAGGCTACCCGGTTCCCGGGGAAGCTTCTGGCTACTCTTGGTAATCGGACTGTTATCGAGCATGTCTACCGGTGTTCACGGCAGGCCCGCAAGTTGGATGAAATATTTGTGGCTACCGATGATGATCGGATCGCGCGGGCGGTTAAATCTTTTGGTGGTAATGTAATTCGGACTTCATCCGATCCGACTACGGGGACAGAACGAATTGCAGAGGCTTGCGGGGAACTGGCGGCAGAAGTGGTAGTGAATATTCAGGGCGACGAACCATTTTTAGATGGTGAGATGATTGATGTGGTGGTGAAAGAACTGCTGGATAATCCTGAGTTGGTGGTAGTAACTCTGATGAAGAAGATAGCAACCTATTCTGAGCTGCAAGATCCTAACCTGGTGAAGGTGGTGGTTGACAGGAATGGCTTCGCTCTCTATTTTTCCCGATCCCCTATTCCGCATGGTGAGACAGCTCGACAGGTTGCTTATAAGCATATCGGCATCTATGGCTACCGGAGGGATTTTCTCTCTCAGTTTATATCTTTTCCTGTGGGACCGCTTGAGAAAGAAGAACATCTGGAACAATTGCGTGTTCTGGAGAACGGGTATAGGATTAAGGTGCTGGAAACAGACCGGGATACCATCGGAATCGATACTCCGGAGGATCTTGAGAGAGCGCGGGAAAGGCTGGAACTATGTGAACCGTAGTTTACATAGCCACAACTGTTCCAAACATTCCAATGGTGGAAACGTCTGATCCGACCGATCCAACTGAAAAAATTATAACGGTGAAAACTATGATAGCAAAAGTTAAAGAAATAAAAATTGGCCCGATCACAGTTGGTGGAGACCGCCCACTTGTCTTAATTGCCGGGCTATGTGTGATTGAGAGCGCGGAGCATACGTTGAAAATTGCTGCCGCTCTCAAGGATATCTGCTTGCGACTTAGTCTTCCTCTGGTATTTAAAGCGTCTTACGACAAGGCTAACCGTACCTCTATCTCTTCTTACCGGGGACCGGGTCTGAAGGAGGGGCTCCGCATTCTGGGAGATATAAAAAGAGATTTGGATCTGCCGATATTGACGGATTTCCATCGGGAGGAAGATGCCGCGGAAGTGGCGAAAGTGGTCGATATCATTCAGGTTCCCGCGTTTCTCTGTCGTCAAACCGATATTATTATGGCTGCTGCTCGCACCGGATTGCCGGTGAATGTAAAAAAAGGCCAATTTCTGGCACCGGAAGATGTTGAGCAGATCATCAAGAAGATTGAAACCACTGAAAATAGTAAGATATTTATTACCGAACGTGGTATCAGCTTCGGGTATCATAATCTAATCAGTGATATGCGTGCTTTCCCGATAATCAGGAATTTAGGCTACCCGGTGATATTTGACGCTACACATAGCGTCCAGCTGCCGGGAGGGGGAGAGGGAGTTACCGGAGGTGCCCGGGAGTTTATTCCTTTCCTCAGTCGGGCCGCCGTCGCGGCGGGATGTGACGCTATTTTCATGGAAGTCCATGACCATCCGGAATCCGCGTTATCGGATGCTGCCAGCGTTATTCCATTGAGTGAACTGCCGGATCTGCTGAAGATGCTGATCCGGATTGATCGGGTGGTTAAAAATAATGAATAAAAATCAGTCGGAGAGAATAGTCGACGTATGCCAAATTGGTCGTGAGGTTTTAAGGACGGAAGGTGAAGCGGTTCTGGCCTTGATCCCACGGTTGGGGGCAGAATTCGAAGAGGCGGTGGAGCTCCTCTACCACTGTCGGGGAAGGATTATTGTTACCGGTATGGGTAAGACCGGTATTATTGCCAGGAAGTTCTCCGCTACCCTCGCCAGTACCGGGTCACCCAGTCTAACCCTTCACCCGGTTGATGCGCTGCATGGCGATCTGGGTATGGTGGGGAAAGATGATATTGTAGTTATGATATCGCATAGCGGCGAGTCGGAAGAGATCAAGAACCTGATCCCGTTTATCAAGCGGTTGGGGGTTGCCCTGATAAGTATCACCGGAAATCTCGGGTCTACTCTGGCCACGTACAGTGATGTAGTGATGAATGCCGGGGTAGAACGGGAGGCCTGCCCGCTTAATCTCGCCCCAACCGCCAGTACTACCGCGGCCCTGGCTATCTCTGATGCCCTGGCAGTTGCTCTGATTGAAAAACGTAATTTTAAGCCGGCGGATTTCGCCCGACTTCATCCGGGTGGGACACTGGGGAGAAGACTGCTGCTCACTGTCTCCGATCTGATGAGAAAGGGGGATGATAATCCGGTGATTGAAGAGGATACCCCGGTAAAAGAAGTTATCCTCAGGATTACCGCTGCCCATGCCGGCGCCGCCGGTGTTGTGGACCGGGCAGGGCGTTTAAGTGGTTTTTTTACCGATGGTGATCTTCGCAGGCAGATAGAAGTCCATCCGGATATCCTGGAGATGCCGGTTGGATCGGTAATGACTAAAAACCCCCTGACTGTGGAAGAGAATCAGTTGGCGGTGGAAGCCCTCGGGATCTTAGGCGGTCGAAAAGTAGATGAGCTGCCAGTTGTAAATCAGCGAGGGGAGCCCGTTGGAATGCTTGATGTCCAGGATCTGTTGAATGCGGGGATTGTGTAACTTCCTGCTTCGGTATTTTGAAAAACTAACAATGGATTCTTTAAACCACGAAGGACACGAAGAACACGAAGTTATTTAAAAGATAAGATAGATATTGTTATATATTTTAAAATTATTCTTCGTGTTCTTCGTGTCCTTCGTGGTTAAATATATAATGAAACTAAGATTATGAACATTGATATTCAGAACCGGGCGGCAAAAATCAAGCTCCTCCTCCTCGATGTAGATGGAGTGCTTACCGATGGGAAGATCTATCTGGGCGAACATGGAGAAGAGTTAAAGTCATTTCATGTCAGGGATGGGTCGGCACTGGTCCGGGGGCAGGAAGCAGGGTTGAAAGTAGCGTTAATAAGCGGCCGAACTGCCGGTTCGGTGGAACGTCGGG
>Ga0208905_1000168_pt1 | contig 32358 bp, 27 predicted proteins | sample AntAceMetag02UKS_FD_184776 | JGI IMG/M metagenome (GOLD analysis project Ga0208905, IMG submission 184776) | Saline lake microbial communities from Ace Lake, Antarctica - Antarctic Ace Lake Metagenome 02UKS (SPAdes) (version 2) | ecosystem: Environmental > Aquatic > Non-marine Saline and... | reverse complement strand
TTTTGAGACCCGGCATGAGCCAACTCCGGTCGCCCTACGGGCTTCCTCCGTTGGCTCATGCCTCGCATCTTACCATGTAGTGTAATTCAATGCAAATTTTGAGCTATAAATTCAGAAACTTTGGGCTATTTTTAGTCAAATACAGTTAAATACGATAGAAGGAGGATTACAATGAAACATCTAAAGTCATATTTTACTTTATTCATACCTCTGATTCTGACCAGCGTTATATTGATAATCACTCTCTTCCCAGCTTTCTCCTCCGATAAACCTCATGATTATCTCATAATCGAAGGGCCGAGCGGAGGTTATCCCGGCAAAACCCTTCAATTCACTATTCATTACCACGATGGTGACACCGGGGAAGAGCTTGGAACCAAATCTGTGGAAAAGACGATACCTGCGAATGCGACACCAGGAGAAACAGTAACCTTTACATTCAAAATGGACAGGCCAGAGGGGAAGTAACAATAAATAATACTAAGCATTTAGTCACTGTAAGGTAAGGGAGGAGTAAACTATGATATTCCGCAAAAAACAACTGATCATCGGAACATTTTGCATAATAGGGATTTCACTATCCCTCTCATTTTTGCTTAAGGACCTCTGCAGTACCGAGAAAAAGAAAGAAGTTAAAGTATATAAGCATGGGCAATCTAAAGTAGTTATAGGGACAAATGTAGATAGAGCTAGCGCGGATCAAGAAATCGTACCAAAGATTGCATCTTACGAGTGGTGCGGAGATGGACCTACCGCAAAATGGTGGGATCCTGGAAAGAGTTTTACTTTTAATGGCGTTTTAGAAATAACCGATGAAAGTACTGGTGAGCACTTTATAGAAGTTAAAGGCGCTTTTTCATACATGCGAGGAGGTGAAGATGTTAGTGTAAAGGAAGTACAATTTAAAAAAGTCTATTTTGATCCATCGGCAATTAAAAAGTTCGAAGTATGTAACTCATTTGAGACTGAACAAACGGATGACTGGGAAGAAGGGAAGAAAAAAGATGTGGGTGGTTATGTGCAACCCCCAGGATGCAAGTGGCATCCTGCAGGGGATGTTGAAATTACGCTCCAGGCCTTCCCGTATGAGGGGTACGAATGCGCCGGTAGCTGTGTGCATGTGATATATTCTTTAACTGCAAATATTAATGAGCCTTTTTTCTTTAAAATAAAATATTCCGAATAACTCAAAAATAAAATATGCAATTAAAAATAGGTGAAAAAATATGAAAAATCATCAAGTCTTCTCTAAATGTTTTCTGCTTCTCTTATGTTTTTGTCTCGGTTTTACATTTTTCCTCTTATTAGATATCTTAGATGCTTCTGAAATTGCACAGCCCAAAAAGCAGATCGAAATTGCTGAGAAAGCAGCTGAACCAGAAAAAAGAATAGCCCAGGATTATATTGATATTGGGCATAGATATTCCAATGCCGCTATGAACTACGGTGGAAAAAGAGAATTCCAGAAGGCAAACGAGGCTTATCAGAAAGCAATCGATGCTTATCAAGAGGCGATCAGGTTAGAGCCGGAGAACCCGTATATTTATCGCTACCTTGCGGGTACATACTCAAACTACGGCCAAAAAAAGCAAGCTATTGAGACGATTCAAAAGGCCATTAAATTAAAACCTGATGAGTCTTCATTTTATTATAGTTTAGGATTGTCTTATTATTACTCCGATTATCCAGATAAGTATAATAAAGCTATAATAGCTTTAAAAAAAGCGCTCGATTTGAAGCCAGATTATCCCAATGCTCTATTTCAGTTGGGGCTTTCATATCTCAAGCTTAAAAATTTTAAAGCAGCAAGTAAAGAAAGCAAAATTTTACAAGATATGGATGATGAAGACGCTGTGGAAAAAGGTGAGTTTCTGGAAAAACTTATTAAAGACACCCTCCGAAAAAAGTAATCGGGGTCAGACACTCCCGAAGTGGGCAAGCTTCAATAATTTACCAAATAAATCTTTTTCTTTAGAAGCTTCTTAAAACCTGTTTTTACGGTCACCCATTAAAGGTCTTCTGGATCCCGGGTCGGACCTCCCCAATTCTTTATGTACCAGGTAGTTGTATTAAAAATAACCCCTCTATATGGTCTTAGAGCCCCGATTTTTTACCCAAAATCGACGGTTTAAGGTCATTTTTTTATCACCGGTTTAAGGTTTTCTTCCCTGCGCAGGGAGTGATTAAATGAAGCTAAAAACAAAAATTGCGATTTTTAAAGTAATCTTTATTCTGTTATTTTTCCTATCGGCAGTACAGATTATAACATTTAATACTCTTGCGGAAGTAGAGAAAACGGCCGAATATTATTATCGGGTTGCAAAAAAATGCCTTGTTCATAAGCAGACCTATAAAGCTATCGAGGCTTACAAAGAGGCGATAAAATTAAAGCCTGATGACTACGATCTGTATCTTGAGCTTGGAACTACCTACAAGAACGCACATTTGGCGGAGCTCACTGGTAAGGCAATAGAACCATTAATGAAGGCAATTAATTTGAGACCAAGCGATTACAGAGCTTATAAATCTCTTGGTGGCGCTTATTTTAATTTGGGGCAATACAATGAAGCAGCACAAATGTATGCAAAAGCAATTGAGTTAAACCCAAAAGAATCGGGTGTTTATCTTATGCTTGGGTCCGCCTATTCAAAGGATGGTCAGTATCAAAAGGCAATAGAAATTTACAGAAAAGGCCTTAAAGTGAATCCTTCAAATTTCATTGCTTGTCAAATTCATATTCGTATGGCAGAAGCCTATTTGAGTTTAAATGATCGTGAAGCAGCATTAAGAGAATATAAGATTCTTAAAGACTTAGACCAAGAGCAAGCAAATAGCCTTCTTAAAATAATCTCAATATGGGATGGATATAAAAAATGAGGGGGAAGAATAAAGGTCAGCTATTAAAACTCTTTAAATTCAGGATTTACAAGCTCACAAGGAAGCTCTCCCCAAATTGCTTTTTTTTCTTTGAATAAATTCTTTTGCTCCCAGTTGAAAGAGTTCTTCCCAATCAAAGGGGATGGAAGGGATCAGAATAACCGGTATCCGTCGCTCCCGTCTCCGGATGAATTTCAGGATATGGAAGCCATCCTTAACCGGCATGCAGATATCGGAGATAATGCAGGCGGGTTCAATCTCGGATAAGAGATTGATGGCAACCTCTCCGTTCTCCGCTTCTCGCGCCATATACCACATCCGGGCAACAACTTTTAAGACATTATTGAGATTCCAATACAGAAACTTAGCGCCGTTGGCGCTAACCGTAGTGCAGAACTAAAGTTCTGTAATACAAGTTCACTTAATCATGACTACCAAACTTGTCCTGCTTCGCCATGGAGAGAGTGCCTGGAATCGGGAGAACCGCTTTACCGGCTGGACCGATGTCGATCTCGACAGTACCGGAGATAGAGAAGCTCACGTCGCTGCCAAAGAGCTCAAGGAAGCCGGCTTCGTATTTGATCTTGCCTTCACCTCTGTTCTGAAGCGGGCTATCCGGACACTCTGGATCACCCTCGACAAATTAAACCTGATGTGGATCCCGGTGGAACGTTCCTGGCGCCTCAATGAGCGCCACTACGGCGCTCTCCAGGGGCTAAACAAGACTGACACCGCGAAGAAGTACGGTACCGAGCAGGTCCATCTCTGGCGGCGCAGTTACGATATCCGGCCTCCCGCGCTGCCGGACAACGATCCCCGCCACCCCCGCTTCGATCCCCGGTACGCTTCCGTTGACCCGTCACTCCTACCTTCCACTGAGTGCTTGAAGGACACGTTGAACCGGGTTCTCCCCTACTGGAACCGGGTCATTGTCCCGGAGACTGAAAAGGGACGGAAGATCCTGATCGTCGCCCACGGCAACAGCTTGCGGGCATTGGTCAAGTACTTAGATTCGATCTCCGATCAGGAGATCCCCGACCTCAATATCCCCACCGGCATCCCTCTGGTTTATGAACTGGATAAAAGCTGCCGGGCGATCCGGCATTACTACCTGGGTGATCCCAATGCGGCAGCCACCGCGGCGGAGAAAGTGGCCCAACAAGCAAAATCTTAAATTCCGAATATAATACCCGAGTAATTACCGTTGAACTCTCCCCCTCCCCTCAAGATAGGTGATATCATTGTCGACCCGCCATTTATACTGGCCCCGATGGCCGGCTATACAAAATCCCCTTTCCGGTCCATCTGCCGGAGGTCAGGATGTGGTCTGGTCTTCACTGAAATGGTGACGGCGGAAGGAGTTCTTCGCCGGGCGTCCCGGACCATGCACTATCTCGAGACGCTCCCGGAGGAACGGCCGATTGCGGCCCATATCTATGGCAATAATCCCGATTCGCTGGCCGAGGCGGCCCGGGGGTCATTGAATCGTTGGGGCGCTTCTCGCTGATTGATATCAACTGCGGCTGCCCGGTTCGCAAAATAACGCGGCGCGGCGCAGGTGTCACCTTGATGAAAAATCCGGCCAAGATCGGGGAGATCGTCGAGACGGTCTCCCGGGCCGTCTCTCTTCCGGTATCGGTCAAGACCAGGATTGGCCTCTCCTCCAACCTCCAGAATATCTCCGAGGTCGGCCGGGCGGTGGAGGAAGGAGGAGCAGAGGCTCTCTTTCTGCATGGACGTTTCGCGAACGACCGGCATCGGGGACCGGCGGATTGGGAGACGATTGCCCGGATCAAAGAAGAGCTTTCCATCCCGGTGATTGGAAACGGCGGGGTTGGAGGGGCGGAGGAGGCTTTGTCAAAACTGAAAGACTACCATGTCGATGGGGTCATGATCGGCCGATCGGCGATCGGAAACCCCTGGATATTTGCGGAATGTCTCTGCCGTTGGACCGGCCGTCCATTTACTCCGCCATCCGCCCGGGAGCGCTTTGAAGTCATCACCGAGCATCTCAAACAGCTCTATCAGTTCATGCTGGCCGAAGCCCGGATCCGCCAGCGCCCGTCAGGCCGGGCCGAAGCCGCTGCCTGCCGGCAGTTCTACGGCCACCTGGTCCATTACCTGTACGGGCGGGAAGGTTTGGGGAAGCTGCGAAAAGAGATAGCCCACATAGATTCCATCGATCAACTCCTGCTGGAAATATCAAACCTCCTCCTTTAATGAGACATAACACGTCGAACCTTATGTGTCTCATTAATTGCCGAACGGGCGAAGGAAGACAGGGCATGGGGTGAGTCGGGAACCTCTCCCGGCCAGGCCAGGAGTATCTCTTCATCACGAAAGAATACAAACCTCCCCGCGATCCAACGGATGGAGGTAATCCCTTTCTCCGCCGCGGTCAGCTTTAGCTTCGTTATCGCCGTCAGGGCCTCGGCTTCAGGCGGGGGCGGACCAAAGCGGTCCCGGATCTCGTTCAGCCACTGCTCGATCTCCTCTCGTCCGGAGATCCGGGCCCAGGAGCGGTAGATCTCGACCCGCTGGTTCTCAGTACCTACATAGTCGAGCGGGATCGTCACCGGGAGGTCGAACTCGATCGTTACGGTTGGCGGGCGTTTTGGCTCTACTCCCCGGATCCGGTTGACACTCTCTTTCAAGAGCCGGCAGTAGAGATCAAACCCGACCGCGGCGATGTGGCCGTGCTGTTCCCGGCCCAAGATATTACCGGCGCCCCGGATCTCCAGGTCCCGCAGGGCCAGACCGTATCCCGCGCCGAGGTGGGAGAACTCTTCGATCGCCTGGAGGCGTTTACGAGCGGCATCCTCCAGATAGACGGCCGGTGGATAGAAGAAATAAGCGTAGGCCCGATGCTTGAACCGCCCTACCCTCCCGCGGAGCTGGTAGAGGTCGGCCAACCCGAACCGATGGGCGTTCTCCACGATGATCGTGTTGGCGTTGGGGATGTCGAGTCCCGATTCAATGATGGTGGTGCAGACCAGGAGATCGATCCGGCCGGCGGCAAACTCCTCCATCACCCGGGCCAGTTCTTCCTCGTCCATCCGGCCATGGCCGACGGCGATCGTCAGATCCGGGAACAGGGTCTCGAACTTCCGGCGAAGTTCGTCGATATCCTTTACCCGGTTGTGGAGATAGAAGACCTGGCCGTTTCGCGCCACCTCCCGTCGGATAGCATTTTTGACTATCTTCAGATTATAGGGAGAGACCCGGGTCTCGACCGCCAAACGATCCTGGGGAGGAGTATTGATCGAGCTTAAATCCCGCGCGCCGGTAAGGGAGAGGTAGAGCGTCCGGGGGATGGGGGTGGCGGTCAGAGTGAGCACGTCGACCAGTTTCTTCAGTCGCTTGAGCTGTTCCTTATGCTTGACCCCGAATCGCTGTTCTTCGTCTATAACCACCAGACCGAGATCTTTGAAGATGATATCGTTCTGGAGCAGCCGGTGGGTGCCGATTACGATATCGACCGCACCGCTCGCCAGATCACCGATAATCTTCCGCTGCTCCTTCGGAGTGACCAGGCGGGAGAGCGGTTCCACCCGCACCGGATAATCGGCCATCCGTTCCCGGAAGGTTCGCACATGTTGCTGAGCTAAAACCGTAGTGGGGACCAGGACCGCCGCTTGCTTGCCGCCCATCACCGCTTTAAACGCCGAACGGACGGCGACCTCGGTCTTTCCGTATCCGACATCCCCGCAGAGCAGGCGGTCCATCGGACGCTCGGATTCCATGTCCCGCTTGACCTCGATGATCGCCCGGGACTGCTCCGGCGTCTCCGGGTAGATAAAAGCGGCCTCGAACTCTCTCTGCCAGGCGGTGTCGAGATCGAACGGATGCCCTCTCATTGCCGCCCGGTGGGCCTGGAGCTCCAGCAGGTCGGCCGCCAGGTCCCGAACCGCCCGCTCGGCTCCGACTTTGGCTTTAAGCCAGCGGGTCCCGCCCAGGCGGTCCAGTTTCGGCCGCGCCTTGCCGGCCCCCATGTATCGGGAAAGAAGGTGCGACTGGGTCAGATGGAGGTAGAGCCGGGCCCGGTCCGCGTATCCGATAACCAGCATCTCCCGTTTCCGCCCCGCGACCGACAACATCTTGACCCCCAGGAATTTTCCGATTCCATGATCAAGATGGACGATGAAGTCGCCGGGCTGAAAATCAGCCTCCGGTAATGTCGGCATGGTTCCGATATACTTCCGTCGGGGGCGGGGAATCCGGTAACGGGAGAAGATCTCGCTGTCCCCCACCACTACCAGCCGGGTCTCCTCCCAGATAAAACCATGCGCCAGTTCTCCCGTCATCACCTGGAGATTCTCATGAGGGTAAAGACCTCTCTCCGTGAGAATCTCCTGAAGCCGGCTGGTCTCGCCCGGGTTGTGAGCATAGATCAAAACCCGGTAGCCGGCCGGGAGCCATTCCGGGAGCATGGAGAGGAGCGGATGAGGAGACCCGGCGTCCCGGTACTTGAATCTCTGAAGCGTCTTGATGGAAAATCGGAGTTCAGCTATCCCGGGAGGCCCGGATATTTCCCCGGAATCAGCAGTAAAGAAGATGGCGGACTTCCCGCTCCGCTTCCGCTCGAACTCCTCCCGTTCTTCGGGGGAGAAGGGGCCGTCCAGAATCATCCGGTAGTTGTCCGGGAGGTAGTCGAATAAGGAGGCCTCCCCCTTCCCGGGCAGGGGATATATCTCCGCCTTCCCGAGTTGCTCGCGGGACCGCTGGGTCTGAGGGTCAAAGTGGCGAAGAGAGACAACCCGGTCTCCCTCAAACTCGATTCGAAGGGGGTAATCAAGGTCCCCCGGATAGAGATCGACGATTCCTCCGCGTCGCGCGAACCGACCTCTCTCCATAACCGGGTTCTGGTTCTCATAGCCCTGCTCGACCAGCCGGCCCACAAGGGCAACCGGATCGATCATAGCCCCGACCACTATTTCAAGGATAGAGGCCGCGTACTCTTCCGGCAGAGGAAGTCCCTTCTTCAGGGCGGCTGGTGTGGTGATCAGGAAGGGCCGCGGATCGCGGTTTTGAGCCAGCCGGGCCAGGATGGCCTGCCGTTCTCCCCGGATAACCGGGTCGGGCTCCCCCGGCAGTACTTCCGGAGCCGGGAAGACGTCCGGAGTCATATTCAGAATTGTTTCCAGTTCTCTCCGGAGTCGCTCGGCTTCTCTCTCTTCCCGGGTGATCATGAGAAAGGGCCGAGGAGAACGAAGGTAGGCCCGGGCAATGATAAAACCGGGGGCGGAGCCCGGGGTTCCGAGTACCCGGACATCTCTTCCGGACTTCCAGGCGGTGAGAAAGCGACGAAACTCCGAGGAATTATCGAGTAATGCCGTCGGACCTTCCATGATTACCACAATTAGTCGGACTGCGAAGTAGACCGAATAATCCAGTTCAGAAGGCCGCCCGCCATCAGGATGCTTCTCTCCCGCCCGGTCACATCGAGCGGCACCCGGTAGTCCCGGGAGCCGGTCAGGTCATGAATAGTAATCGGGGCCGATTCCGCGACTTCCCGGCGGAGATTCGGGAAGTCCAGTTCTACCCCCACTTCAAGGTTATCTTCTCTTAGTCCGGGCGGGAAAGTGAGGGGTAAGATGCCGAAGTTGATGAGATTGGATCTGTGGATACGGGCGAAGGAACGGGCGATGACCACCCGCACCCCCAGAAAACGGGGGGCCAGGGCGGCATGCTCCCGCGACGATCCCTGGCCGTAATTCTCTCCGCCGATAATCACTCCCCGGAGGCCGGATTGCCGGGCGCGGCCGATAAATCCGGGATCAATACCTTCAAAGACGAACTGCGATATCTTCTCAATATTGGATCTAAAAGGCAGAACCCTGGCCCCGGCCGGCATAATGTCGTCGGTGGTGATATCATCCCCAACTCTGAGCCAGACCGAGGCTTTCATCGAGCCGGGGAGCGGCTCACCCGTCGGAATCGATGAGATATTGGGTCCCCTGACAACAGTTATTCCCTCCGGCTCTTTTTCGGGAGCCAGGATCAGCGAATCATCGATCGTGATATTTTCCGGCAGAGCAACCTTTGGTAATGCGCCCAGTTTCCGAGGATCGGTTATCTTGCCAAAAAGCGCGGCCGCCGCGGCGGTCTCCGGTGAGACCAGATAGATCTCCGCGTCGGCGGTACCGCTTCTCCCTTTAAAGTTTCGGTTATAGGTCCGGAGGCTTACCGCGCCGGACGGGGGCGACTGTCCCATCCCGATGCACGGGCCGCAGGCAGTTTCAAGGATCCGGGCGCCGGCCGAGATCAGATCGGCCAGAGATCCATTACGGGCCAGCATGCCGAGCACCTGGCGGGAACCGGGGGAGATGACCAGGCTTACTTCCGGATGAACGGTCTTGCCCCTGAGTATGGCCGCTACCATCATCATGTCCCGGAGCGAAGAGTTGGTACAGCTCCCGATACAGACCTGATTTACCTTCTTCCCGGTTATCTCCCGGACCGGGACAACCCGGTCCGGAGAGTGAGGGCAGGCAATGAGCGGCTCCAGGGCTGAGAGATCAATAGTCAATTCGCCCGCGAAGGAGGCGTCCTTATCGGCCGAAAGCTCTATATAATCCCCGGCTCTCTTTTGCAGGGTCAAAAAGGCGAGAGTATTCCGACCCGAGGGAAAGACGGAAGTTGTGGCCCCGGTCTCCGCCCCCATGTTGGCGATGGTGGCCCGCTGGGGAACCGAGAGGCCATTAATCCCGGAGCCGCTGTATTCCAGTATTTTCCCCACGCCTCCCGTGACCCCCAGCTTTTGAAGGATGGAAAGGATAACATCCTTGGCACTGACCCAGGGAGACAGATCCCCCCGAAGCCCGATCTTGAAAATCTCGGGCATTATTAAAAAGTAAGGCCTTCCCGAGAGCGCCGCCGCGATCTCCAGGCCCCCTACCCCGATTGCCAGCAGGCCGAGAGCCCCCGCGGTCGGAGTATGACTGTCGGATCCCAGCAGCGTAATCCCGGGCTTCCCGAACCGTTCGAGGTGAACCTGGTGACATATCCCGTTGCCGGGTTTGGAAAAATAAATGCCGTAGCGCGAGGCGAAAGACTGTAAAAACCGATGGTCGTCGGCGTTCTCAAAACCGGACTGGAGGGTATTGTGATCGACGTAACTGACTGAAAGCTCGGTCCTGACACGGGGAATATTGAGAGATTCGAACTCCAGGTAGGCCATTGTGCCGGTGGCGTCCTGGGTCAGAGTCTGATCAACGACAACAGAGATCTCTTCTCCGGGAGCCATCACGCCGGAGGCGAGATGGCTCCGGATTATCTTTTCGGCAATGGTTGATCCCATTCTTTATTCCCCCAGCATCCCTTCCTTTAAATCAGAGTCGGCCGGATCTTTTCCCAGCCAGATGGCGAAGAGCGCCCTTTTAAACGGCAAGCCCGATACCACCCCTTTCAGTTTCCCGTTCATGGAAATCCTGACCCCTTCTCCGGGCACATAGACCAGATCATACACATCCCCTTCCTTGGCCTCCTCAGTGAAGAATGAAAAAAAGTGGCCCATCTCTTTCTTTATCGCCGCGGTATTACCGCCGGTGGCGGATTCAAAGCCTTCGGTGAAAGTACCGATCAACTTCTTAGGAGAAATTCCGTCATAGATAAAGCACATTTTAACGGCCATGGGCTTATCGGAAGCGATGATCTTCTCACTATTTGAAGCCTTCTCCAGAAGATAAAGACCGGCGGCATATATTTTTATTCTCAAGAATGTCTTGGTGCGGATGCCGGCCCCGTTCAAAACCAGGTGTATTCCTTCCGCCCGAATTTTTTCGGGCATCTCAATTCCCGCGATCTCCATTGGCGCGGCGACGGCGGGAAAGGATAAAAACATGACCAGAGACATAATTTTTAGTTTCATGATGACTCCTTAACTATTTTCCCAATATTGTGACTTCGCAAAAGACCGGGCCAGAACTTTTCATCGGCGGCGGGCATATTCCTCAAACCGGTCCAGCCCTTTACCGAGACTTTCGGCGGAGGCGGCGAAAGACATACGTATATTGGTGTCCCTTCCGAACGCTATTCCGGGCACCACCGCGATCTTGGCTTCGTTCAGTAATTCGGCGGTTATTTCCCGGGAACTCTTATTCAAAAAAGAAATATTGGGAAAGACGTAAAACGTTCCCACCGGTCTTTGGCAGGCAAGTCCGGTTATTCCGGAAAGCCGGTCCATCATCAGATCGCGCCGTTCTTCAAAGGTCTTCCGCATCTCCTCGACGCAGGACTGATCACCCTGAAGTGCCGCCAGGGCGGCAAACTGGGATGGAGTGGCCGGATTGGAGGTGCTGTGGGACTGGAAGCTACTGATCGCCTTTGCTACCTCTTCCGGGGCGGCCAGGTAGCCGATTCGCCAGCCGGTCATCGCGTAGCTCTTCGAGACCCCGTTGATTACGATTGTGCGTTCCTGAATCTCGCGGCTCAACGAGGCGATGCTTATCACTTGGAAATTATCGTAAGTCAGTTTCTCGTATATCTCATCACTGATCAGAATAAAATCCTCTTTTAGAGCGAGGTCGGCGATATATTCCAGGTCTTCGCGGGGGTAGCCGCACCCGGTGGGATTACAGGGACTGGAGATGATCAGAGCCCTGGTGTGGGGCGTGATAAGGGATTTCAACCGTTCTCGATCAATGCGAAAACCTACTTCTTCCGCGGTCTCCAGGAAGACCGGTTCTGCGCCGCTTAACCTGACCTGCTCGGGGTAGGTTACCCAGTACGGAGAGGGGATGATAACCTCATCTCCTTCCCGGCAGATGGCCTGGAAAGCGTTATAGAGAGAATGCTTGGCCCCGCAGGAGATGATGATCTGACCGGCCGAATACTCAAGCCCATTGTCCCGCTTGAACTTTTCTCTCACCGCTTCAATAAGTTCGGGCATCCCCTTCGCCGGGGTATAATGGGTCTTTCCTCGGTCGATGGCGGAGCGGGCGGCGGCCTTGATATGTTCCGGAGTCTCAAAATCCGGTTCCCCGGCCGCGAAGTTGATTATATCGACACCGGCTTTTTGCAGAGCTTTGGCCCGGCTGGTGATCTCAAGGGTCAACGAAGGGCTGATCCGGCGAAGTCGGGGGGAAACATTCATTTTCGATAGAAACCATTGATTATCTGTTTGAAGTTATTCTCCTCCATTCTGATTATCCTGATCTCACGGGCAACATTGCTCCGGGAATCGGAGGCATGAGCGACATTATTACTTATGCTGTGAGCGTACATACGCCGGATCGTGGCCGAGGCGGCCTTGTTGGGGTCGGTAGCTCCCAGAACGCTTCTGATGCGGGAAATAGCCCGGTCCCCCTGGTAGATCAGGGCCAGGCACTTTTCCGGACCGGGCTTACTTTTCGCCCGGATTCCTTTTGCCATATCGGGGTCAATGCCCGTCATGGTCTGGATGATGGTATTGAACTCCCGGTTAGCCTTGAGAGCTTTTAACTCATCACCTATTCTTTTATAAGTTATTTCCGGGATATCGAAATCGAGAGCTTCACCAAGACAGTGCTTCAGTTTTTCCACGATCCAGGATTTCATTCTCTCGGGGAGGGCTTTGGCCACCGGTCGGTAGAACTCCATCGCCTGCTCGATACTCATATGGACAATCCTGGCCCCGATAATGCGTAATCCGGTTCGTGAGATTATATCGATGACATTTCCAGCCAGGCTGCTCGGGCCCTCGAAGTTTCCCGGTTTGAGCATTACGAGCGTGGTCTCCGGAACAACCCCCGAGGGAAAGCTGCAGGCTTTTTTGAGTATTCCTCCGTCCCGGTCGGAGTAACGTGCCCAGAGCTTGAGTGCCTTCTCTACTGCCGCTTTTTCCGGGACGATGAAAACCGCCGGCTCGAAGTAGAGGATGTTGCCTTCCGAATCCTTGATGTAGTCCCCGTAGGTGTCCCTCACCGTCTCTCCCGATATTGAGCTGCGGCGGATGGGGCCCACCACTTGCTCGGCAAGCTCGGAGATTACATTGTTTCCCCGGAAGATCAGCATCATCACCCGGGGTTGGTCTCCGGAGCTCCGATCCGGCATCCAGTATTTCTGAATGTAGGTGCGTATCTGGTCCCGGATTTTTCTGGATTCTCCAGAACCTTTAAGAGGAATGAGACGGCAGTATTTTTCAACCAGTTCCCGGCTGGGGGAGAACATCCGGGCAGCCACCAGTTCACCTGAGCAGAGAGAGAGCAGACGGGCGATTACTCCTCCCGTGCGGGATTTCCTGATGGTATAGGGATTTATCCAGACAGGGGCAAGTTCGACAGCCATGGTTCTTCACCTCATTATCCCGGTTAATAGAGAATAAAAGAAGCAAGCAGGATAGACCGGCTATCCTGCTTGCTTCGCCTGGGATCAAACGGGAACCCGTAATATGATATAACAATCTGATGTCATGAAGACCTAGGGCCTCCAGAGCCATCCGCAGATGTTACATCCTCTTACTTATTCTTTAACTCTTCGGCGTCCGCCTTACTCAGAACTCTCCAGCACTCGTAGTCGCCATTCGGGGATTTCGCCACAGCGAAACCCCTGCCCTTCCGCTCTTCGTAGCGGACTTGAGAAAGCGGGATACTGACTTTTTCTTTTGCCTTAACATCATAAAATTGCAGGGGATCCATTAACGCCATAACATAACCTCCAATGGTTAGGGTTTTTATTGAGGCGAGGACGCTATCATCCTCCCCCCAACCTGTCAATCAAAATCGGATAAGGGCCCGGGTCCCGAAGGTAAGCAGGTCCGAATCAAAATCCTCGATATCTTTCAGGTTATCGACAAAATAATAGCAGTCGCCGCAGATCCAGAGAATACTGGCGATCGGAATCTGGATGCCGGCTTTGAAATGGTAGCTGATCTTGGACCATTCGCTCTTGGATCCGCCGCCGGCCTTCTTGTACTTGGTGTAGGTCGAGTTAATCCCCACCCCGGCGTTGAAGAGATCGAGAATAGGGAGGGGAATACTCAGGACAGCGGTACCCATCGGGCGGAAGGTATAGTCGAGTTCGTCATTACCGTTGTAATAATCGAAATTTGCTTCCAGGCCGAGAATATCGGCAAACTGGTACTTCAGGGATATGACATAGGAGATAAAGTCCTTATCGAAATCTTTATCATGTTTGATATCGCCGAGCTGGCGGTTGTAATATACCCCGCCGCCAATCCCGAACTCCGCCATTGCGGGAATAGTCATTGCCAGTAAAATCACTAAGGCTCCAGCCCAGACTAGCGCTTTCTTCTTTAACATTACATCACCTCCGGAGGTAATTGCATCCTATCTGATTTTTCGTGAATTAAAAGCTATTAAAGGCATGCTACCAGAGAATAGAATTTTATCAATATGTTTTTTATTTGTTTTTTATTTGTTATTTCTGTTCCCGCCTACCCTGGAAACGTATAATATAAATTAGTTCCCGGAGTTCTACCCCGTCACCGCTCCGAAGCTTTAATCGGGGAGAATGCGGGGGTCGCTAAATTTAGTATGAAAAGCATCGTCAAAAACAAAAAGAGAGAACGATTATCACGCCGCCAGTTTGTTCTTTTAACCCTGATCCTTCTGCTGGCCTTCTCTCTCCGGTTTATTTTCTTCTACCAGATGGCCACCAGTCCGATCGCGGATATGGTCATTGAAGATTCCAAGACTTATCATGATTGGGCCGTCAATCTCGCGGGCGGGGAGTGGCTGGGCAAAGAAGTTTTTTTTGCCCTCCCTCTCTATCCCTACCTTCTCGGACTGATCTACGCCGTCTTCGGCTCGCATCTGCAGGTTGCTAAATTTATCCAGGTTCTTATCGGCTCCGCGAACTGCTGGCTGATTTTCTTGCTCGGCCGGAGATTTTTCAACGCCTCGGTCGGCTTGCTGGCGGCCTTCTTCATGGCCATCTACGGTTGGCTGATTGTCTATGATTCGGCCATCCTCTCCCCGGTCCTGATCATCTTTCTCAACTCGCTGGTTCTTCTTTACCTGCTCCGGCTGGAAGATCGGGCGACCGGTTGGGTCGGATGGCTGGTCGCCGGGGTCCTGATCGGCCTCACCACCGCCGCCAGCGCCCATATCATCATCTTTATCCCGCTGGTGGTGGTCTGGCTTTTCCTGAGTCCCGGTCTTCGCAGAACCTCCGGGCGAGGTTGGTCGGCCGTCGCCTACCTCCTGGGGGTGATTATCGCACTGGCACCGATTACCATCAGAAATTGGTATGTAGGCGGGGACTTCGTCCCCCTGACCGCACATGGGGGGATCAATTTCTTTATCGGTAACAACCCGCACTCCCGGGGCGTTTTTGAACCTCCTCCGATCCTGCGCAGCGGCGGAGCCACCCTTCGGTATGACGCCGAGAAGATCGCGAGCAAGGCGGCGGGGCGATCTCTCCAACCGTCAGAAGTCTCGGCCTATTGGTTTGGCCGGGGCTTCGATTTTATAAAAGAACATCCCGGTCGCTATCTCCTTTTACTGGGACAAAAGTTCACCATCTTCTGGGACAACCTGGAGATAGCGGACGTGATCCACCCCTACTTTCTTAAGAGGGTCGCACCGATCCTCAAGCTCCCTTTCCTGGTCTTCGGCGTGATCGCGCCGTTTGCCCTGCTGGGGCTGATCCTGGGCTGGAGAGAGCGGTCCCGGATTTTCCTGCTTTATTTCTTTGTCGCGGGTTATATCGTCTCCACCGTTCTGTACTTTGTCAACTCCCGCTACCGGTTACCGCTGGTCCCCTTCCTGCTGCTCTTTGCCGCCTATACGTTATTCCGATGGTGGAAGATGATCAGGCAAAAAAAATGGAGAGCGTTCTTCATCTCCTTTCCGGCGCTGATTATCTTTATCCTGTGGGTTAATCCCCAGCTAATCACGTCGCCCCGGTTGGTTTTGAATATGGGGGCCGGATACAATCACCTGGGCGCATATTACTCCACCAAAGGAGATCTCCGGCGGGCACTGGTCGAGTTCAGGGAAGCACTCCGATTGGAACCCTACCGGGCGGAAGCTCATTACAATCTCGCCAACGTGCAGTTCAGGCTGGGAAATATGGACGTGGCGGAGCGGGGATACCGGGAGGCCATCCGCCGCAACCCTTTTTATGATTCGGCTCATCTCGCGCTGGCTATGATTTATGAACGGAATGGTGATACAGATAAGGCGCGCCTGAAATACCGGGAGATCATCAAGAACCTCCCGTTCAACACCCGGGCCTATCTGGGACTGGCGCGGCTTTTAATTAAAGAGGGACGAACGGACGAAGCGATCAGGCTCCTGGAGAAAGCGCTCGCGCAACACCCCGACTTCCCGGATTTCTTCCTTTACCTGGCGCTTGCTTATGAAAAAAAAGGCGAACCGGAGGCGGCCATCGCGGCCCTCGAGAGAGGCCTGGCCGTTGTGCCCGGCGACGGACGTCTGCATCTGGAACTGGGTCGATCTCTCAGTGCCGGATCATTGGACCGGGAGAAGGCACTTCATCACCTCCAGGCCGCCGTCCACGCGAGGCCTGATAACTATGCCGCTCATCTATATTTGGGGGATCACTATTACCGGACCGGGAGAATAGAAGATGCCCTGCGGGAGTGGGAGGCGGCCCGGAAGATCAAGCCGGACGACCGGTCAGTGGCGGAGAGGCTGAAGACCGTCTCCGGGCGAGCCGCCCGGTAAATTTTAGTCCTCCATTACTCTCAACCGGATCCAGCCTCCCCGACGGAACCACCAGGTTATTACCAGGCTGTTGAAGATCGTGATCCCCAGGATGGCCTGCCAGATTCCTTCCAGCCCGTTGAGCAGACTCCCCAGGTAGGCCAAGGGAATTCCCAGGGCGAGTAACGAGACGGCCGTAATGAGCATCGGACCAGCCGTATCACCGGCCCCGTGCAGCGATTTCCCCAGGACCAGGGTCAATGAAAGAAAAAGGAAGGATACGGCGAGATAGGTGATAAATGCTTCACCCTCGGCAAGAACCTGTGGATCCCGATTGAAGACGCCGACTATACTCCCCGGAAAGATAAGGAGCAGGGAGATGATCGGGAGGAGCATTAATTCATAGATCCCCCAGGCCAGCCAGGCGGACCGCCGGGCTCGCTCCGGCCTCCCGGCGCCCAGGTTCTGTCCTACCAGGATTCCGGAGGCGTATCCCATCCCCACACCCGGCATAACGATTATCGATCGAAGGCGGGATCCGATCCCGTAAGCCGCCAGGGCGGCGGTTCCGAAGTTAGAGACAAACTTCAAGAGAATGATCATCATCAAAGAGCGGATCAGCATCTCGACCGAACTGAAGAAGCCGATCCGGATGATCTTCCCCATAAGATGGAAGCTGATCTTCTTAAACGCTCCCGATAGATCGAGGTGAGAGTCCTTTCCTCGCGCCAGGCTGAAGATAAGGCCGACCGTCGCCAGGCGGGAGAGGACCGTAGCCAGAGCGGAACCCTGAACCCCCAGGGGAGGGACCACACCCCAACCGAAGATTAAAAGGGGATCCAGTAGACAGTTGAGGATAACGCCCAGCGCGATCACTTTGAAGGGGGTCCAGGCGTCTCCGGCGCCCTTGAGGGCGGAGCTGAAGGTTACAAAGATAAAGATGGTCCAGGCTCCCGCGCTGATAATCCGGAAATAGCCCACCGCCAGTTCCAGCACCTCCCCCCGGCCTCCCAGAAACGAAAGAAGGGGCCGGGCCAGGAGCCACCCTCCCAGGCCGAAGCCGATCGAGAGGATGATGCTAATGTAAAAAGATTGCCCGACTACCAGGGCCGCCTGTCGGAAGCGGCCCGCCCCCCAGAACCGTGCGACCAGGGCCAGGGTGCCGATGGAGATGCCGATCGCTACCGTTATCAGCAAGGCGATGACGATCCCGCTGATGGTAACGGCGGCCAGGGCGGTGGGGCCAAGCTTTCCCACAAAGAACATATCGACTAGGTTGAAGGCGCTCTGCAGTATGCTGGTAGCAATGGTGGGAATGCCCAGGTGAAGGATAGCCCGGAAGATACTCCCCTCAGTCAGGTTTCGGGCGGCCTTCATGTCAGGAAGAGATTAACCCGGGAAAAAGATATTTACCCAGAAGAGTTCGCCCAATTTATGGAAGTGATTGATCCAGCGGGCGGCCCCCTGGTCGCCGGACTTCTTCCGCCTCATCATCTCAGCCAATAGCTGTCTCCCGATCGCGATATATCTGTTCTGGGAGTGCCAGAACACAATATTGAGGCGGATGGGGGCCAGGATCTTCAGAAAGGACTCGATGCGCGTCAAGCGGGCGGTATCTTCCGGGGAACGGACGAGCCGGTCCATCAGGTTATTGAGCCGCTCGGTGGCGATGCGGCTGAGTAAACCGTTATCCGACGTGAAACGCCATTTTTCCGCCTCATGGACGGCCTCCTTCAAGTGAGAGAGGTTGAGTTTCTCCGCCTTCAGGGCTACGCGAAGATTGGCGTTAATCGTGCATTCCACAGTCGCAACCAGGGCCGGTGGTATCGGCAGCCCGACTTCCCGGAGAGCCCGGATAATGGGATAATGGTGTTCGGTCAATTTTCGCAATGATCCCTCCACTTCGGATATGGTGTCCTCCAGGAAACGGCGGACCATCTTTCTTCGTTCATCAGTCAGTAACTGGTCGAGACCATAGACTCGATCGGGGAAGTTATCGTCCATCAATCGGATCATCGCGGAGAGATCGCTCTGCCGGAAGGCATCTTTGAAGGGGAGACCAAAATCAAGCTGTCTTGATTCTTCCGGCGACTCCCGAACTCCTCCGATCAGGGTGTTGTCCCCCGGATAGAAAACGGCAAAGTCAATCTCCTTCTCTTCCTGGGTAATTTCCGAATGGAGTCGCACTGTGCCGACAGCCAGGGTACGCGGGCCGGCTTTTATCCGTTCATACGAACCCTTGTGTACCGTGCAACCGTACAACTTTACTTCGTCCGGGTAATCTTCACAGAGCGAGGAGATACCGTACTGGGCCCCTATCTTCATCAGGTCGACCCGGCCCGGGAGAGCCAGCTCCCGGTAGATTCGGGCTCCATTATTGAAATCTTTGAGATTACTTGGCGCGCGCGCCAGCATTTTAATAAAAGTTTCTTCCCGGTCCCCCCCTCCCAGCTCCCCGACGAGTTGGAGGGCGCGGGCGGCATATTTTAAAACCTGGACGGTCTCGAGGCCGGAAATCTCATCAAAGAACCACCCGCAGCTGGTGTAGATCAACATTGCCATCCGTTCCATCTCCAGAAGCTGGAAGAGTTTGATCCGGTCGGGAGGGGAAAGTTCCCGTCCTGTCCGGCGGCGGATAAAGCCGTCGACGTTCCGGGGGCTCCGGTCGAGAATGACCCGGATGTATTCGTTCCGGGACTGCCAGGGATCGGCCCGGAGTTCTTTCATTCCTTCTTCAAAGACCGGGATCAGGCTATCCCTCAACCAGTCCATGGCTTCCCGGAGGGGTTGCCGCCAGGCCTGAGTCCAGCCGGAATGCATCCCCGAGTTGCATCCGCAGTTGCCTCGCCAGCGCTCCACCCCGTGGGCACAACTCCAGGAAGAGTCCTCCACAATCTCCACTTCATAGGTCGGCGGATGCTTCTCCAGATACTCGCCGTAAATGGAGAGATCAGCCTCGTCTCTGTTCTGGATATACCGCAGGCAGGAGGCCAGCGCCATATCCCCGTGAGAGCGATGGTGTCCATAGGTCTCTCCGTCGGTGGCGATATTGACCAGTTGAGAATAATCTGAAGTTGGAGAAAAGGTATCGAGAAGCCTTTGGGCAAGCCATTCTCCATTATCAAGCAAATTCGAAAAAGCAATCTCCTGGGAGGGGGGACCGTCATAAAAGAAGATATCGATGCTCCGGCCGGAAGGGAGATTGCATCGGTAGGGCATCTTGGGATCGACCCTCCCCACCTCCACGCTCTCCCAGTTCTTGCCGCCGAGGGGACGGACCCTCTGGGCCTGCCGGGGCGCCAGAATGGTGAAGTGGATGCCGTATTCCACCAGTAGGTCCAGGGTCTCGCTGTCGACCGCGGTCTCGGGGAGCCACATTCCTTCCGGCATTCTTCCGAACCGGCTCTCAAAATCGCGGATCCCCCAGATGATCTGGGTGCGCTTGTCCCGGGAGTTGGCCAGAGGCATGATGATATGATTATAGGCCTGGGCCAGAGCTGATCCGTGTCCGGAAAACCGGCGCTGGCTCTCCCAATCCGCTTCGATTATCGCCCGGTAGACCTCCGGCTTTCTTTTTTCCATCCAGGCCAGAAGTGTCGGCCCGAAATCAAAGCTGATCAGGGAGTAGTTGTTGACGATATCAATTATCCGACCCCGGTTGTCGAGAACCCGGGAAGCGGTGTTGGGCGCGTAGCACTGTACCGTTATCCTCTCGTTCCAGTCATGGTAAGGATAGGCCGACTCCTGAGCTTCAACCGCCTCCAACCAGGGATTCTCCCGGGGCGGTTGGTAGAAGTGCCCATGGATGCAGATATATCTATTCATATAAATTAGCCCCTGGCGGGGCAAATTTGGGGAATAGGGATTAGGGAATAGGGATTGGTTCACCCAATTCCTATAAAATGTTTCCTATTCACTAGTTTTATTGAAATTCCGGTTATTTTCTTAACCATCCGTCCTGACAGGACGGATGGTTAAGAAAATAATACCATGGAAAGTTCCCGCTGGTAGCGTTTTCCTTCCGGGCTGTTGCGCCCGATGATTTCTATGATCTTCAGGTAAATGCTTCGGGCGGTTCCTTCTTCATATTCTTTATCGATTCTAAGAACCCGCAATAGCGTCTCCAGCGCCATTTCATATTCACCCCCCCGGGCATAGATTATGGCAAGTGAATATAAGGCCCGAGGGTCTTCCGGAGTAAGTTTCAGGGTTGCGGTGATCTCATTTAGATCAGGGGCGGGCAATTTTTCGAAATATATCCGGGCCATCATGGGAGGGACCTTCTCATAGCCGGGAGTCTCGCTGGTTACGGTCTTTAAAAATTCCTCCGCATCATTGAATCGGCCCTGATGAAAGGCGATAACTCCCATCCCCAGGCCGGCGTCGGGATGGTGGGGAACATCCTGCAGGATCTCGCGATAGATCTTCTCAGCGTCCTCCCAGCGTCCTCCGGCCAGATCCGCGTTGGCTTCTTCGATCCGGGGCTTTTTTTCATCCGGCAGGATCTCATCGATTATTGTTTGGACCTGATCGGAAGGAATCGCTCCCAAAAACTCCTTAATAATTTTGCCTTCATAAAATATCTTTACGGCGGGGATGGACCTGATGCTGAATTGACTCGCCAGGTTCTGATTATGATCCAGATCCACTTTGGCCAGAGCAATCCGGCCCGCGTACTGATCGACCATCTTCTCCAGTATCGGCCCCAGCATCAGGCAGGCCGCGCACCACTCGGCCCAGAAATCAACCATCACCGGTATTTGGTGTGATCTTTCCAGAACAGTCTCTTTAAAGTCGGCATCATTCGCCTCGAAGATGAGTTGATTATAATCCGTCATATAAATATCTCCACATAAACCGGATGATCGATTTAAGTTTTGTGATTGAGCTTATCAGAGACGGGCCCGGCAATATTCCGAAGGCAGATAAGCGTAAAATAAAGACGCGGCAACCAACTGCTCTACCGATACCCGTTCATTGGGCTGATGGGCCATATCCTCTTCCCCCGGCCCGTACCCGATAGTAGGGATACCATGTTTTCCCATCGTACTTACGCCGTTGGTACTGAATCCCCAGATACCAACGGCGGGTTTTATTCCAAGTATCTCCTCCGAGGTTTTTAACGCGGCTCGGATCATCGGATCATCTTCATCAAGAACCCAGGCCGGAAAATATTTTTTTCCTTCCAGAACTATTCCAGTGTGGGTTGATTTTTTATAAACCGGCACGTCAATCCCGTATTCAGATTCATCGATCAGCTTCATCATTTCATCCATAAGAGTTTCTTCCGTTTCTCCCGGGCTGAAACGCCGATCAATCCGAATTCGGCACCAATCGGGAACGGAATTATCACTGGGGGCCTCCGACCTTATGTCGGTAATCGCGATCCTACCTTTGCCAAACGCCGCCGGCTCGGAAAGCCGCGAACCGACCGCGCGTATCTTCTCAATTAATGGGGCCATTCTATAGATCGCGTTGGTTCCGCGTTCCGGGCAGGAAGAATGCGCGGAACGACCTCCCATTGTAATCAACATTTCACAATGCCCGAGCTGCCCCCGCCTGATCTCCAGGCGGGTCGGTTCCGTCAGGATAACTCCATCCGGTCGAAATCCCTCCTCCTCAATAATATAGTTCCAGCACAGGCCTTCACAATCCTCTTCCTGGATTGAGACAACAAGGTGCAGAGTAAAGTCATTCGTCCGGGCCATGTCCTGGACAATCCGGCCCGCATATACCGCCCCGGCCAGTCCGCCTTTCTGATCCACCGTTCCCCTCCCCCAGATCCATCCATCCCGTTCCAACCCCCGGTATGGATCACATTCCCAATCCTTCCGCTCCCCCGGTCCGACCGTGTCGGCATGCCCATCAATGGCCAGTTGATAGTTTCCGTCTCCAATTTTTCCACGCAAGTTTCCAATCCGGTCAAAATGGATATCCTCCCAGCCGGTTTTTTTCATCTCCAACCTGATTCTATTCAAGACTTCTCTTTCCTCTCCACTTGGGGAGGGAATGGCAACAATTTCTCGCGTGAACCTGACCAATTCCCGGGTCAGCTGTCGTCTATAATTGTCCGACACTGATCTCACCGCTGATTTCCTCAACTTTATTTCCTTATATTTAGGATTAACCTGACGAGAGGTTTCTTATTTAATCGCTTTTTACAGGCCGGCCCAAACTTACGACAGGCCTTTCCGGGAATTGATCGAACCGGTGATAGAGTATCATAATAGATTCCATATTTTAAAGTTTAAAAGCCGGGGCGGGACTATCTTATTGTGACAATTGACGCCTCACCCCGTCACTGACGCTGGAATATGATAATACGGGGGCGATTATAAATCATATCGTGAGGAGGAAAAGAACCTCCGAAGGAGAGGCCAAAAAGACGGGGAACGTTCTTGAATTCCTTTATCCGGCGATAACCCAGTTTTCCCGATAGAAAATCATGCCATCGGTCACATCGTTTCTGATCATAAAGTTCCTTCAGCCGCAAGATCTGCCGATAGTCAAAGTCAGTGGCAATAATATAGTCCGGATGACCCTGGAGAGCGGGAAGAAGGCGGTTATACTGCTCGACGACCAGTTCTGAACTGCCGCGGTCCAACGGCGGGTCATCCAGAAAGATCAGGCCGGTCTCCGTCCTGATCAGGCCGATCCGGGCGGGGCGGGGAATATTCTCTTCCAACCAAAATTTAGCTTCCAGCCGTGGATCGGTCCGGGCCAGAAGACCTGTGAACGCCGATCCCTGAATGAGGAGCCAGAGCGCTCCCAGAAGCCAGGCAAACTGAAGAAACCGGTCGGGCAGCCGCCGCGAGAATCGGATCTCCAGCAGCCGCCCCGAGAGAAGGGAAAGAAACGGAAGCATCGGAATAAAGAAACGGGAAAATTTCACGACCGGGATGGAGATCAATACAAAATAAGGTATTATCCAGGAGAATATAAGCAGGTCGGCCTTCTGATGCCGGCGGAGCGCGTAGATCAGACCGGCTATCGCCATAACCCAGAAGACCCCTCCCCCGGCATAGTAGAGAATATAGAAAAGATTATAGATCGCTCCCGGCTTGGTAGCGATAAAGATTGGTCCGTGCCCGGAACTTATGAGGTAGTGCGATTGAGCGCGAAGATCGGCCAGAAAGCGGTTGAACTCGATGAGAGAATAAGGGGTGACGATCGAAAAAGCGAGGATGGCCCCGCCCAGGCTGAAGAAGAGATAACGGTCGAACAACCCGCGAAAGACCCCCTTCTCCCCTCCTTTCTCCCGCAGCATATGAGCCGCCAGGAGCGGGAAGAGGGCCATGATTCCGTTATACTTCGTCCCCGCCCGCCACCCCGGCTGCCACGCCCGCCAGAAGATAGTACGAGAGCCTCCTCTTGTTTAGAAGTAATGCGGAGCAGAAGAAAGAGAGGATTATCAAAAAAGTTACCGGGACATCCACGGTACTATAGTGAGAATGGAGCAGGTGGAGGGGGAGTACCGCGATCAGAAAGGCGGCGCCGAGTGCCGCCCGGGAGGAGTAAAGTTTTCTCCCGGTCAGGAAGACCAGATATACGGTAGCAGTTCCCAGGAGAACCGACCATAGTCGGCCGATTAAGTAAAATGGGGTCTTTACGACCCAGAGGTGCGGGAGTATGTCCTCCGCGCCGGATAGAACGCTTATCTGATAGTAAAGCCGATAGGAGAAGTGGAGCAGATAAAGATAGCAAGACGGCATAGCGAACCAATGGGGATTGAGACCATCTCGAAAGAAGAGGAGCGCCCTCTTAACCGCCGTGGGTTCGTCCGCATGGAGGAGATAAGGGAAACCGAAGCGGAGCCCGATCAACCTCACCATGAAAGCCAAGACGATGATCAGGATGAGGTAAAAGAGGACCCGGCGATCGGTGTCAACCCGTTTTTCCCGCTTATAATTCAGTTGAGTCATAGTTCTATATTACTGCCATATTCATACACAGACTCCGGGGTCAGACCTCCCTTTACCCCACCCCCTACCGAGGTCAGACCCCAGTCAATCTTCATGCCTTATCAGCCCAGAGCCAGGTAGAGGGCCAGGGCGATCAGAACGAGCCCCATAATTACCTTCAACCCCGCGAGGTTTTTCTGCGTTGTCCTCGCCAATTTATGCCAGGTCAGGCCAAAATTTATGAGGATCAGAACAATTAAAAGAGGCAGCACAAAGAGAAAGTTATAAAAGATAAGATAGATCCAGCCGGTTGTTCTTGTTCCTCCCGTCCGGGTCATAGCGATAATTGCCGGGAGATAGACTTGGCCGGTACAGACGGCTTCAAAGAGGGTGACCAGAAATCCCGAGACGATGGCGCCGGCGACCAGATGGGTTCCTTTCAGGTGTCCGGAGATAAGTTTATGGATATGTAGCTTGATAGGACGCGGCATCTGGAGGAGAAGATCCCCGGTCTTCCCACTTCTTTTATATAAGAGCGCATCACGGAGACAGAGCAAGCCGACTGCTCCGGCCAGACCCACGGCGGACCACCGGATAAAAAGGGAGACTTGGCGATATACGTCGAGCATGAGAATAACCTGAAAAGCTCCGATTCCGATAAGGAGGTAGGTGAGGTATACGGTGCCGGTGAATACCAACCCGATAGCGATCACCTGGGAACGCCGGCGTCTGTGGAGCGCCAGAAAGGAGAGCAGAAAGATCATGGTCGCGATGGCGCAGGGGTTCACCCCGTCCACCAGGCCGGCGAAGATGATGCCAACGAAGGTCATTTCATTAAATCGGGACTGGAGAAGATCTTCACCGGTATCCGCCCCGTCCCCGGGTACCGGTTCCCAGCTTTCAGGATCGGCCAGGTATTTCCTTATCAATGCTTCTCCCGATTCCATGATCGCGTCGGCGCCGGCCAGATAGGTTCCCGGAAGGAAGAGTTCCTGGGGAGAAGGCGGCTCAACCTGATATTGCTTCTCCAGCTTGAGCATGAGCCGCAAGCTCTCCTTATCCTCGATCTCATGAAGATGGAGGGAGATAATATCGGGGTATTCTTTCGCCAGAGGCTTGAGCAATGTCTCCTTGATCTCAAAGCACTCTATACAGGACCGGGAGCCGAAGAAGTGGACTTCCAGCCGGTCGTTTCCAACCACCCGGTTCGGGAGGCCAAGGACGAAGAAGAAGATCAGCGGGAATATGAATAAAATCTTCGGCATGACAGCTTATAAGATTTTTTTCTTTCTTCTTCGCTTCCGGGGTTGAGCGGCCAGCAGTTTTCTGAACTCCTTTACCCGGTAACCCGACCGGGCCGCGAGTTCCAACAATCTCCCGACCGCCCGGGAGTAGACCAACCCTTTGACTCGTGGGGCATCTTCGCCCTTCCAGACTTGGACCGATTTGATAACGGTCGCCGTGGCCGTCAGCCAGTAGAGCAACTCCTCGAGCCGTTCCCGGTTAAACCAGAGGGTATCGTTAAACCAATGGAAGAGTAAGAACCGTCGCACCTCGCTGTCCTTAAAGACTGGCTCCAGCAGATAGAGATGGTTTTTGGTTGTTACCTTCTTCAGCCGATGGACATGCCGGAGAAGGATGGTGATCAGGCTGAGTTCCCGCCGGGCGGTCTCCCAGTCACAGCCCAGTTCCTGGAAAAATGACAGAACCTGCTCCCCTAAAAACCATTCCCTCATCCACTCACTCCCCGCCTTCCGCTTCCGCCCCTTCGAGATCATCTCCGCGGCCGCCCGGAGGAGGCTCCAGGAAAAGATGACCCGGAAAAAGCCGAGACTCTCATCGAGAGCCTTCGGGATCTTGGAGAAGAGATACCTCAGGGCCGGGCGGCTGTAGCGGGAACTGGTCCAGGAAGGCAGCCTTTCGGAGGAAGCCAGCAGGGAGAGGGCCGTGAGGTATCCGACCTGATCTTCCACCTCTTCCCATACATCGCGAGGCCTTCCTCTCAGATTGAGAACCTCAGTAAAAAACCCTTCCAGGGGCGGAGTCAGTCTCTCTCCCACTCTCTCCGCGAAGACGGCTACTTTGTCGCTCCTCCCCTCGATCTCGAAGAGGCTCCGGAAGATCGCGGGATTGAAGAGTTCCTGAAAGGCGCGGTAGAGAGAGGCGAAGCGAACTTTCTTCAGAGCTTGATTTATATTGTCCACCCCTCTTCCCTCCAGGGATGAGCAGAGCCGGGCTAAAAATCCCTGAGCGTCATCCTTGACCTCCCGGAGATCCGCGAAGACGTGGGTCTGATACGCCCGGAGCAGAAGATAAAATCCTTTCTCCCGGATCTCCCGGCTGGAACGGATATATTCCAGGGCCGTTCGCAGATCTTTAAAGATTGTGTAATCGTTATCCTCCGCCCGGAGCCCCAGGCCCCGGGAGATATCGACCTGGACCAGCTTCTTTCGCTTCCCCCCTCCGGTCTCGGACCGGGCCGATGAGAGCCGGATCCAGCCGTTGGTATTGCGGAAGCGGTTGTTGTAAACAATTAAAGAGCGTTCATTCTCATAACGGTTGGAATAGGCGAAGACGTCTTCGTTGACGGTGCCATTCTCCCGGTAGAAGTCATAGAGATAGAAGTTGGTCACATCGCTGAAGAGATGCCGCTTCTTCATCAGGGGGAATATCTCTTCCTCATGTCGCTTGACCAGGTAGCCGTCGACCGGCTCATCCCAGTACGCCTTGCGATACTCCATGCCATACCTCTCGGCCAGTCCTTCGATCTGACCATGTCCAAAGAGAGGTAACCCCGGCATTGTCATCATCATCGTACAGACGCCAAAGTACTTGTCACCCTTGCCGAACTGGGCGACGGCGGTCGCTTCATCAGGGTTGTTCATGAAGTTGACGAATCGTTTCAATATCTGGGGGTCAAACTCCAGGATCTCCTTGATAACCTGGCGGTACTGGGCGTTCATCTCCAGCTTCAGCATGTTCATGAAGGCGCTGTTATAGACCCGGTGCATCCCCAGGGACCGCACGAAATACCCCTCCAGCATCCAGAAGGCCTCGGCCAACAGCAGCGTGTCCGGGACCTCCGTGGCTACCCGGTCGACGACCTCCCGCCAGAACTCCCGGGGAAAGAGACGGTTGAACTCACGGGAGGAGACACCCCGGCCGGCCCGGGAAGGGATTGCGCCACCCTCGCCGGGAGGGGGGTACCAGAGACGCTGGAAATGCTGCTTGGTCAGGATCATGGCGGCATCAAAACGGATGATGGGGAAGGAGCGGGCCACGTGGAGGATGGTCTGGATGACCGCCTCTCTCACCTCGACGCGGAGGAAGTTAAGCTGGGCGGTGTCGTTCCAGGGCATACTGGTTCCATCATTACCGTGGTAGATATAGCAAATCTCCCCGGTCTCCCGGTTCACCCTTTTAAAGACGACCGCCGCGTCGGACCGCTGCCAGTATCCATCCTCGAGATAGATCTCCAACCGTGGATCGCCGGACATGTTCTCCCCGGTAAAGCGATACCCCGGAAAAGGGGACCGCGGCGTCCGGACAAACCAGTCGGGATGCTCGATTACCCATTTGGAGTAGATGCCCATATGATTGGGGACCATGTCACTGGACATCCGGATCCCCCTCCTCCAGGCCCGGCTCTTCAGATCATTGAGAGCGGTCTCCCCCCCTAAATCAGCGGCAATGACATAGTCATAGAGGGAGTAGGCCGAGGCGTCGGCCTCGGGGTTGCCGCAGGCACGTTTGATCTTCCGGGACGAGGGGCTCCTTTCCCAGAGGCCGATCAGCCAGAATCCGGTAAATCCCCAGCGGGCGAGCCGGTTGAGTTCTTCGTCCGGGATCTGATCGAGCCGGGAAATCCGGCGCCGGTAGCGCTTGGAGAGCTGGTCGAGCCAGACGTAGGTGTTTTTTACCATGAGTACTACCCGCGGCATCCAGTCAAGGTCGGGGCTGAACCGTTCGTAGGCCTCGCGGGTGCCCGGCCTTTCCCGGTACTCGTCGGCCCGTCTCTCATTATCCGTGCCGTTCGTCCAGACCGGCGGCATCACGGGCCCTCCCCCGGATACGCGCAACTTCTTTTCTTCCCTGATGATATCCCGGGTTATCAGGAGGGTATTCAATAATTCCGGGTTCAGGAGGTGACTCCAGTTTTTTTTGATATAACCCAGTTGACCGGAGAGAGAGTCCGGGGCCGACCGGACCGGCGCCTGGAGGAACTCCGGGAGCGGAAGATTCTCCGGCCCGAAGGGGGGTGTCTTCCGGTAAAAATCGTGGAGCGCCGAGATTAACTCCGGGTAGGCGGTTGTCTTCTTCAACTCCCGCTCATTAAATAATTCGGCGAGCGGCTTAAAAGCCGGGTTCCGGTTGGCGAGGGAGAGCATCAGCAGTTCGTTGGCGGCCACGCGGCGACGCGGGGTTCCGGGGGTTCTTTCTCTCAGGTACTCGGGCGCCGCAACTCCCTCCGGGATAATCGTAAGTCCCGGGAGATCTTCGATAAATCGAACCAGGGTTTGATTGAGAGGGTCCCGGCCAACTTGCTCCTGTAAGGCGGTGACCGCCTCCTCCTGTACCCGGGGGGCGGTCGAGCGGCGGTAGCGTTCTACCAGATAATGAAAGATCTTATCGATCAGGGTGATCGCGTTGACCTCGCCCGCCCGGACCGACAGCTCCGGGTGAGTTAAGACATCACGTCTTTCATTAATTTTTTCGGCCAGAAGTTGCCCAACATCTATAACATCTTTTTCTCCGGCCGGCCGGCCATAATAATTCCGGGCCCGGGAGGCGATCATAAAAGGAGCCGCCGGATCGGCTCCCGGCTTTATCTCGTTCCGAGCGCCCGCCCGGCGATATTTATCCCGGTTATTGCTCATCTGAGATTTCGCTTGAGAACTTCCCGGATGGTAACCGCCAGCGTATCAAACTCGAACGGTTTCAACAGAAAAGAGTCGGCACCATCTTCAAGCAGTTGCCGGGAAGTGAGATCGAGCTGGTAACCCGAACAGATAATAACCGGAAGATCCGGGACCATCTTCCTCATCTTCATGGTGAACGCGGTTTCTCCTCCTTGTTCTCGAGAGGAACCAGGCCGGCACTTCGGATTTGTTCCTTCAAACGTTCTGCCAGTATATCCAGATCGGCCATTCGGACTACCCGGCGGGCCATCGCATCGATCATTCCCTGCAACTCCGCGGTGCGTTTCTCCACCAGTTCTTCCAGGTGTTCCCGGTATTTCTTCAATTCCTCTTCGTCGTGTTTGCGCTTGGTAATATCGAAGACATACCCGTGATAATGAATAATCTTTCCATCGGGAGCTCTGGTCACCACCGTGTGATCGTTGACCCAGCAATAATGACCCCGGGCGTGGGCGATCCGGTAATTCTGCTCGAAGAAGACTTCCCCCGTTTCGCTGTATTTTTTTACTTCTTCCGCGACCCGCGGAAGATCATCCGGATGAACTATTGATTCATACAGAAACCCGCCGGAGATAAAGTCCTCCTGCCGGTAACCGAATTGGTTCTCCACGTTTGGCGAGACATACTCGACTGGCCAGCCCGCTTCCGCTTTCCATTTGAAGACCACTGTCGGGCCTCCGATAAAGAGACGGTGCTCCTCCCGTAACTCCTCCTCTACCCGCTTCCGTTCACTGATCTCACTTTGGAGTTGTTTATTTGTCCGGTCAAGTTCCCTGGTCCGCCTTCGAACCCGGCTCTCCAGTTCCTTATAGGCCGTCAAAAGCTTATTCCTGATCCCTACCCGATCGGTTATATCGTGAAGGATCGCGATCACCCTCTTCTCTCCTCTGATCTCAACCAGAGTATTACTCACCTCCACCGGGAGGTGAGTGCCGTCTTTACGGATATTGATCGTCTCAATATATACTCCTTCCCGGAGAGTCTCTTCCTGGATGGTCTCGGGCAGATTGGCGGCGACCTGGGGAGGAACCAGGGTGCCCACGTCCATCGAGAGGAGCTCTTCTTTATAATAGCCAAGCATCCGGCACCCGGCCTCGTTGACATCCAGGATCTTGCCCCGGACGGTCTCAATAAAGATACCGTCTTTAACATTATTGAAGATCTTTTGATAATGCTCCCGGCTTTGACGCAGACTCTCTTCCGTTTTCCGGCAGACGGCAACCTGCTTTCCCAGTTTGACCACCTGCCTTCTCAACCGGCTCAGTTCCGCCATCAACTGCTTTTCTGTCTTTTTATTTTCTTTCATTTAAGATCCCCTCCACATCCTTTTAACCTGCACTTTTGGATGAAGACCCACTCTTTTTATATGATAGGGTAAATTTTCCAATATGTCATTTATTAAAATTCCGATACAGGAACTTAGCCCAGCTCCTGGCCGGGCAATTAAGAAAAGAATCATAGCTATCGACTTTTAGGTTTAAATAAGGTACATGTCTTCAGCCGCCTTGAGAAGCTCATCGCGGAACCGGGGATGGGCGATACTGATGATGGCCAGGGCTCGCTCCCGGGTCGATTTCCCCTTCAGGTTCACGATACCATACTCGGTTGCCAGATAGTGAGTATCCGCGCGGGGGGTGGTCACGATCGCTCCTTCCTCAAACTGGGGGACGATTCTTGAAATCGTTCCTCCCTTGGCGGTTGAATAGAACGCGTGGATTGACTTTCCTCCTTTTGAATCAAAGGCCCCCCGCACGAAATCCAGCTGTCCGCCGGTGCCGCTGAAAGTGGCTCCTCCCAGGTACTCAGCGTTCGCCTGTCCGGTCAGGTCCACCTCCAGAACCGAATTGACGGCGATCATATTGTCGTTTCGCGCGATGACCGCCGGAGAACAGGCGTACGAAGCCGAGTAACTTTCCATGCTGGGGTTGTTGTCCATAAAATCGTACATTTCTTCTGTTCCGGAGGCGGTGGCGAAGACATGCTTCATCCGGTGAAGGTTTTTCCTGCGCCCGGTGATAACACCATTTTTAATAAGCTTTATCATCCCATCGGTAAGAAGTTCAGTATGGATCCCCAGATCTTTGCGATCGGACAAATACTCAGTCAACACGTTGGGCAGTCCCCCGATTCCCAGTTGGAGCGTCGCTCCATCCGGCACCATCTCCGCGACTATCGGGCCAATGATGTCGTCCTCTTCCCGGGGTGGTGGGGGAGACATCTCCAGCAGTGGGACATGATTCTCCACCACCGCGTCAACCTCGGAGATATGGAGAAGGGAATCTCCAAATACCCGGGGCATATTTTCATTTACCTCCACGATCAGCCGATTGCAGTGTCGTGACGCAACCGAGATATAGTCGTTACCGGTTCCAAAAGTAAAGAAACCCGCCCGGTCCATGGGAGAGACGGTGGTTACGACGGTATCAATCTCCATAAAATCACGGCACAGTCTCGGCACCTGGTGAAAGTAAGAGGGAATGAAATAATTGAGCCCGGTCCGGATCAGTCCCCGTTCCGCCGCCCCCACGAACCATGAATACCCCTGGATACAGTCGCTGAGAGCCGGATCGAGGACGGTCTTATAAGCATGTTCGAGGGGGAGAAACGAATAAACCTTGATATCGGTCAACTCATCATTCCGGGCCCGGTCGGCGATGGCGCCCAGCAGAGCGGGAGGCTGGGAGATGCTCATGCCGTAGACAATGGTCTCGCCATTCTGGAGTTCCGCCACTGCATCCGCCGGCGTGGTCAACTTTTCCCGGTATTCCGTTTGATACGGTCTCATGCTCCCTCCTTTGTTAAGTGGCTTATTTTATGTATTTAAGGCTGGGTTTAACTTATATATTCAATTGGACACAGATACAGCCTTAATTATATAGTTTACTTGCCGTAGAATTTACTGTCAAAATCAATTTCAAAAACTCTAGGGAACACACTGGTACATGGTTTACCCCCTGGGTACCCTGCTGCCGCCCTGGAGGGAGGCCGTAGGCCGACCGGAAGGGCGGCAGCAGGGGTCACAACAAGACCCAGAAAACTTCTATGCTTTAG